>JADMIO011053050.1_pt1 | contig 98810 bp, 85 predicted proteins | sample 8958161 | NCBI WGS metagenome assembly JADMIO01 (sample SAMN16585339, study PRJNA669376) | soil metagenome | isolation source: Crop rotation soil | place: USA: Cullars Rotation, Alabama | collected 2011
GACAACTTGTCCACGTGGAATTCTAAGCTTAGGATCCCAATGTGCTGGAAAGAAGTGGCCTTGTCAAAATTGTATCGGTCTTCATCAGGCTCTCTGCCGGTAAAAACAGATCCTTCCAATTTAACATCATGCACTCTGAGTCCGACAGTACCTACACCAAAACTAGTGTGCGTTGCATCCTGCCAATGATGTCCAATTGGTGCGTTCGGATTATTCATTGCCGATATCCTATGCATAAATGCCACCGGACCCAGAGCAGGCTCGCCAGGATAACCAATATATCCTGTTATATCAACATCCTTATTGAGTGCCTGCGTGTATCCAACACTTAAAGCAGAAAAAAGATCGTGAGGATGTTGCCTGTCTACTAGTCTTTTTCCATTGTTAGTCTCTCCCGTTTGAAATAGCAAAGGATAACCTTCGCTTCCTATCAGGAATGGATCGGCACTAAACATTAGGGTTGCATTAAACAAACCTCTCTCACCAATTCTCCTGTTATACATTCCCATAAACATGGATACTACATCCCACTTCACACCTCCCCTGGTTCCATTCTCAAAAATGTCCTGGTTATTGTACCTGGCAAATATGCTCCCATGAATCATTACATTATATTTTCTGTTGCCCATCATGTACATGTACATCGGACCGGCGTCGGGAAGCCAGGAGGTTCCTGAACCATTCCTGTTCATGGGAAGATTGAGACTGTACGAATGACTCATGAGCATTTCCTCATGCTGATCAGATGTATCAATGTTGTGATTATGCGAAGCTGTTGAATCTTTTGAAGGTAAATGATGGTTGTGCTGGGCTCTGACTACCACAACCATAAACGTAGCAATTATGAAGAAGATCACTGTTTTCATTCTCTAGCAATTGACAAGCCAGCACGGAAACCTGAGCCTAACCATTAGCATATGGAAGCAAGTTAGTATTTATCCCCAAGCCAGCATTTTGCGGGAGTCAGAGTTTCCAAGATTATGTGCTTTTTTTACAACTCTTTTAATTCACGAAACTCCAAAATATGCCGAGCCTGATGACTAACCCAGGTGTTGCATAATCTGGCGCCACCAGGTTGTTTTTGGTAAAGCCGCTGTTGGAACCGGCAATTTGTAGTGTATTTAAATTCTCAGCTCTGAAATATGCCGTAAATGAGCGGATACGAAAATGGACATAAGCATCTATTTCCGGTCTGTTGCGAGTGATTGTTAATGTATCCTGCAAAAAGAATTGGCCCATCAGTGGCGAATATCCGTTCGCCTTGTAATTGGTATGATACTTAATCTCTGTACCCATAGCAATGTTCAGATTCGGGAAGCCAAGATTGCCCTCATACCCAATTAAGTTCCTTGTATACAGCAGTGGAATATTTACGGGAGTTGAACCCGCTTTCTGTTGAAGTGTTAGCCACGTTCTCCATTTCCACCTTTTCCCAAGATTGAAAACTTTCTCTGCGCCAATTTGTAACACATTAAAGAGGTTTGACTCTTGCGCCCGTTCATTGTAATCCTTAAAATACAGATAATTGCTTACCAGGAAATACTGACCATTTAACCTCAGTCCAAGCTTTGGTTCTTCAATCGCGGCAAACAAAACAATAGTATTCTCCTTATTGAAACTCCGGGTGGTAGGTTCTTTCCAAAAACTGCTGGTTGTATTAAAGATGAATTGTGGTGTGCGACTCACATTCTGAAAGCCAACCTGCAAATAGCCAAGTTTCTTACTCACCATTCTTCTTAAACTGATATGTGCATCATAATCGCCAGCATTCATTCCGGCGAAATACAAATTTCCAAGCGCTTCAATATCCCATTTCTGGTTTCTGCTTCTGTTTCTATACTCGGCATGTCCAAAGAAGTTGAAATAATTTTCTTTCCTACTGCTGACAGCCTCACTACTATCAAAAGTTGCGGAGAGATTTTGAAAGGCGGCGCCCAGTTTCAGAAATTGCTGCGGATTCTTCTTGTCAGGAAAAGTATAAATTGAAAAGTCGTTCAATAATTCTCTCCACAAATCCTGTGTAAAATAAAATCCGGTGGTATCAAGGTGATAATAGAATTTATAATATGCGCTATCAGGGAAATTATCTTCAAACCTGTATTTGTTGCTACTGAATTTGATATTGTATTCAAATCGCAGTCGGGGATAAAATAATGGAACTACGGTTGTATCGTTCACCACAAGAGAATCTTTCTGTCCCAGGTCATACTGTTGCCGCATGAAAAAATTTATATCCTTATACTTTGTTCCCGTTGGTATATTGGTTGAAAAAAAATTGGTGCTGCCCACCTGTTCCTGTCCCAATTTCACTGGAATACCAACGCGATTCTTGAATCCGGAACTATCCAGCAGTTTATCACTTTCAATTCCCCCGTTCTCCGCTGATTGGATATTGTTAGCATAGAGTATGAAGAAATTGCTGTATCGTTTGTTGTTCGATTGGTACCAGGAGGTGAAGCGATAGTTGTTATGGTTTGTATTTTGGTTTTGGAAAAATCCCGGTGAATTCACCAGTCGATATTGAAACGAAAGGTTCCAATTCGGTTTTACATTTTGTGTGTGAAGCAGATTGATATATTGCTCTGCTTTACTTCCCAACATATAAGCCAATTCCGAGTAGGGTCGAGTAGTATTAAAAAACCTGGTGTCTTCTAATGTAAGCCGATATATGTCGTATGAGTGAAAGCCAGCATCCCATCCGGATTTTGCGAAGGTGGAGAAGAGATAGCTGTTGGCTGCATTGCCAAAGTTGCCTAAATGATAGTACTGGGCAGGAAGAGGAATGCGTTTATTGAAATCATAAATTACCGAGTCAAATGCTACCAACCTGCTGGTGTCAAGATAACGGAATCGAATAGTTATGGAATCCTCCTCGCCCGTTCTATGTTTTAAACTATCGTTCCCTTTTTGTTGAGTATTTTTTACGCCGCGGGTAACCGAACCTCCTGTTGCGGTAGTCGGCCGGGGAAAACTGGGTACCTGTGCACTTGATTGTTCGGCAATGAGCAAGCAACAAATAGCAATGAATATGTACAGATTTTTTTTCACCCGTGTTGGCGGAATAGTTGGCAAATTAAAGATTTGAACAGTCCGGGAAATCAGGATAACGTTAAATGAAAACTATAAAGATGCAATTAACTTCCTAAAAATGGAGGTAACACGGGGTTCAGCATCCTTGGCTGCATGTAATACATCTTCGTGAGTGATCTGGTTTTCTTCTTCACGTATACCGATATCAGTTATTACGCTCATAGCAAAAACCGGTATTCCCATATGATTGGCAACAATGACTTCTTGAACGGTGCTCATTCCCACTGCATCACCACCAAGTAATCGAATCATTTTGTATTCGGCTCTTGTTTCAAATGTTGGACCAGTCACACCAAAATATACCCCCTCCTTTACATCAATTCCTTCTTCTGCTGCGATGCTTTTTGCTTTTGCAACAAGAGATTTTTTATAGGGTTCACTCATATCAGGGAACCTTGGTCCAAACGCAGAAATATTTGCACCAAGCAAAGGATTGACAGTTGCGAAACTGATATGATCAGTGATGATCATGATGTCTCCTACCTTGAATGACGAATTCACACCACCTGCTGCATTTGAAATCAAAAGGTATTGAATGCCCAATTGTTTCATGACTTTGATGGGATACGCAACCTCCGCAGCATGATACCCTTCATAGAAATGAAACCTGCCTGCCATTGCCACAATCTTTTTTCCACCAAGCTCGCCAAGTATCAATTTGCCATGGTGCCCCTCTACCGTAGAAACAGGGAAATGAGGAATGTCATCATACTCGATCTCTGCGTCTACTTTTATTTCCGAGACCAGGTTGCCCAAACCACTTCCTAAAACAATACCTATTTCTGCCTTATGCGGATACTTCTTAGTTATATAGGCTGTCGACTCTTTTACCTTTTGAACGATATCAGTCATTCGTTCCCGATTTTTTAATGGCTGCAAATATACGAGTCAGACGACAGATGCCAGATGACGAATGACGGGAGAAGTGGTGATTGAGTTGGAAACCTGTAAACGCACAGTACCTTCTTATTGTAAAATTTTCTTTACGCCTACTAAGTGAATGTGAAAGCTTCGGAGTTAAAAAGCATGCAAAAATTCAATTTTTGTTTTTGTCACCACCTTTAATTTTTGTAATTTATCTGGACGGGCTATCGTGAGGAAATTTGGAAAATCGGAATTCAAACACATCCCCCTCGGACCAAAAAAATTCAATTCGACACGGGACACTCACGAGACTCTCACCTGACTCTCACCTGACACTCACCTGACCATCTTCCCTTGTTCAAGCGTAGTTCAAGCATGGTTCAAGTTATGTTCCTCCAATCATGAAGCGGTCTAGATACGTTGTTAAGGCTATGTATAAGTGCAGGAAACACCTACACAAAGTGATGTTCTCTGGATTTGCCTATTGCCTATTGCCTATTGCCTATTGCTTATTGCCTATTGCTTATTGCTTATTGCCTATTGCCTATTGCTTATTGCCTATTGCCTATTGCTTATTGCCTATTGCTTATTGCCTATTGCTTATTGCCTATTGCCTATTGCCTATTGTTTCCCGCCAGTTGCCAGTTCGCATCCTAGCGTGTAACTTGTACCCGTAACTTCGGTGCTCTTGATGAACAGGATCCTTCTCTTAATTGCTGTGCTTACCTGCTATGAAAGCAGTGCACAATTGTGTACAGGTAGCCTCGGCGATCCGGTCATCAAGATTACATTTGGCTCTGGAAGCAATCCGGGTCCTGCACTCTCCGCGGCTACTACCTTCTATTCTTATGTTGGAAATGATTGTCCCAATGATGGCTCATATACAGTCAGAAGCTCAACCTCAGGATGCTTTGGTAACACCTGGCATAATGTAAGTGAAGATCACACGCCCAATGATGTGAACGGTTATTTTATGTTGGTAAATGCATCGTTCACACCAGGCGATTTTTATGTAGATACGGTAAGAGGCTTATGTCCTTCAACCACATATGAATTTGCTGCCTGGGTAATGAATGTGTTGCGCCCTTCAGCCTGTCAGTTCAGTGGTATCGACCCCAACCTCACTTTCAAAATAGAAACTACCGGAGGAACGGTATTGGCAACTTACAATACAGGTAATCTGCAGGAAGAGCCATCTCCCATCTGGCGACAATATGGTCTCTTCTTTGAAACGCCCGCAACTGCGAGTACCGTTGTGGTGAGAATTACGAATAATGCGCCGGGCGGTTGCGGTAATGATATTGCTTTGGATGATATAACCTTTCGTCCTTGCGGACCACTGGTCACCGCAGGCATAAACATCAGCGGCGATACTACTGCAAATGTGTGCGAAGGCGATACTACTTCATTTCTGATCAATGGTGTTTATTCAGCCGGATATGATAACCCGGTTTTTCAATGGCAGGTGAGCTCTGATAATGGAAGTACCTGGAACGATATTGCAGGGGCTGTTCAAACCAGTTATTATCGCAGGTACACCGGGCCAGGAGTTTATGAATATCGCTTATCCGTGGCAGAAAGTGGAAACATCGGCCAGAAAACTTGCAGGGTTGGGTCCAACAATGTAGTAATCCATGTTAATCCACTACCTGTCCTTTCCATGGCACATACCACGAATGCCTGCCTGGGTTCTGACGTTGTTTTGAGCGCCACAGGTGGCGCTACTTATCAATGGACAGGGCCAAATGGCTTTACAAGTAATGCCGCTCAGATTACATTGCCCGATGTGAAATACACAGATTCGGGGAAATATCATCTTATTGCCATCAGCGACAAAGGGTGTAACACAAATGATTCCACGATGCTTCGGGTAAATCCTGTTCCCACAGCTGGCCTCTTCGGAAACGATCACATATGCGAAGGCAGTTCGTCGCAACTGCAAGCAACAGGTGGAACAAGGTATTCATGGACGCCAATTATGGGGCTCTCCTCGCCAACTGTTCCTAATCCCCTTGCTTCTCCGAAAGACACTACGGCCTATAAAGTATATGTTTACAACCAATATGAATGTGCGGATTCAGCCTTCATTACTATTAATGTTTGGAAGAAACCCATCTCCAAGGCCGGGCCAGATAAAAAAACTAAGGAAGGTATCCCTGTGGTGCTCGATGGATCCGCATCAGGAACCAACGTGACGTATTATTGGACACCACCTTCTTTTCTCAATCATCCCGATAGCTTGAGGCCAACCGCCACTTTAACTGATGATTTCAGATATTCATTAACTGTTACATCCAACCTGGGTTGCGGAGTGAGCGTAGATGAAGTATTCGTGAAAGTATTCAAGAATGTAGTTGTACCAAATGCCTTCTCGCCAAATGGCGACGGCATAAACGATACCTGGCAAATCAGGGGACTTTCTTCATATCCTGACGCGGTATTGCAGGTTTACAACAGATATGGCCAGCAGCTGTTTGAAAGTAAAAGTTATAATACTCCTTGGAACGGTACATATAAGGGAACGATTTTGCCAGTGGGTACGTATTACTATATCATAGACTTGAAGATCGGGGAACCTCCACTTGGGGGTTGGGTGTTTATACTAAGATAGGGCCGCTATTCAGTTGATTCGGTAAATTTGAATACACAGCAGTGATGTTTTAATGAAGCATTTTTTTTTCATTTTTATTACGCTAACCATTTGGTCGGTAAAACTATCTGCACAGTTGTGTACAGGCAGATTGGGTAATCCATCCGCATCTATAACCTTCGGCAGTCCCGCAAGTCCTGTTTCGCTAAACTCTAATACCAGTTACAACCTAAACACTTCTGGTTGCCCGGGCATAGGAGAGTATTCTTTGCCATTTCTTTCTTTTGATTGTTCTACAGGAACCTGGCATACTATCGTGGCTGATCACTCCTCAGGCGATGTAAATGGATATTTTATGTTGGTAGGTGCTGCCTCATCACCTTCTCAACTTTATGTAGATACTGTTACGGGACTTTGTGACGGCAGCAGCTACGAATTTTCTTTCTGGGTATTGAACATGGTAAAGCCCGGCACGTGTGAAACACCTGTTGATCCTAATCTTGAATATACTGTAACTACCTTGTCGGGACAGGTATTGGCCACCGGTTCTTCCGGAGCACTTCCAGAAACACCTGCTCCAACATGGAAAAAGGTCGGAATATTTTTTTCACCACCAGCGGGAACAACTTCGGTACGTTTGATTATCGGCACGAAAACAGGTGGAGGATGTGGAAATGCTTTCGCGCTCGATGATATTGAATTTGCACCTTGTGGTCCCGATGTGAATGCAAGTGTTGGTATAAATGGTGGCAACTATTATCAGGTCTGTGCAGACGCACAATTTCCGATCGCCTTGAATGGAAATTATAGTTCAGGATATAATAATCCAAGATTGCAATGGCAGGTTCAATCGGAGAACACTGCGGTATGGAATGATATTCCCGGCGCAACTTCAACCACATATATGCGACAACCAACAGTAGCGGGAGCATATACCTATCGGTTATCCATAGCCGAAGGATCCAACATCAATTCACCGGGTTGCCGGATTTATTCTAATCCCATTACCATTTTTGTTGAACCAAATCCTGATGCGCAATTGACCAGCTATGTATATGGCTGTTATGGTGGCGAAGTGGTGCTGTATGCAGCGGGTGGGTCTACTTATTATTGGACCGGCCCAAATGGCTTCTCATCAAATGAACAATTGGTGGTGATGAGAAACATTAAATTTACGGATGCAGGAAGATACAAGGTGAGGGTTACAACAAGTACTGGTTGTCCGGGAACTGATTCCTTAGATCTTGTCATATACCCTGCAGCAAATATTTCCGTGAATATAAATGGCAACGCTTCTGTTTGCGAGGGCACGCCAGTAAACCTTGATGCAACAGGCGGCGTCAGGTACTTATGGTGGCCGCCAGATGGATTGAATAATGATACCATTTCAAATCCCGTTGCACGTCCATCCAACACCACACTTTATACAGTGCGTGTAACCAATCAATATGGTTGTAGTGATACGGGAAGTGTGACCGTGAATATTTGGAAGAAACCGAAGGCTGATGCAGGACCCGATAAAAAAATGAGACCGGGAATGCAGGTTCAGCTTGATGGCAAAATCACAGGAAATAATTTTGATTATTTCTGGACTCCAACCGACTTCATGACTGCAACCACTTCACTCAGGCCTGTAGTAACTCCACAAGTAACTACCATATATACCCTTCATGCAAACTCGAAAGATGGTTGTGGAAATACAAGTGACCAGGTGAAGGTGGTGGTATATGATAAAGTGATTATTCCAAATGCATTCTCACCTAACAATGATGGCATAAACGACACGTGGTTCATTGAGCCTCTGTATTTATTTCCCGAATGCAAAGTGGAAGTTTATAATCGCTATGGTGAAATTGTTTATCGCAGCAATGGCTACGACAATCCCTGGGATGGAAGAAAAAATGGCCACCCGCTTCCTACTGGTGTATATTATTACATCATTGATTTGAAGAATCCTGCAAACAAGCCGCTTACCGGTTCCGTGACAATTTTACGATAGAACCAATGTATTGGCAGAAACAACTGATTTTAGTCAAGATATTCACCACCCCCGGCGGCACGCGGGCAAAGCACCACTCACCATTCACCACTCCCGCCTTCGCCAAGGCTTCGTCGGGCAAAGCACCACTCACCATTCACGTCCTCCGATTTATTGTGTCCTAAGTAATAATCACTAACCAGGGATAAGTTTAGTCATGGTTTGCGGAAATAAGAGAAGTTAAATCTAGGACAGAAGGTTTTGCTTTAACATATTTGTACCTGTAAGCGTTTTTAAATCCAATTCCTAGAAATCCTTATCCTAGAAGAACCAAGGGTTAGGTATTTAGAGAAAATCCTTATCCACTATGAAAAACCCGGACGAATTGGTACTCTATGGAACCGCATCTTAAGTACCAAGACATTCACGCCCCGCTTCGGCGGGGCTTTTTTATTGATAACCCCACTTGAAAGGTGGGGTTATTTACTTAATAAATGTAGTGTAACAATGAAAGTTGACGATACTCTTAATTTGCTCCTACAGCTTTGCTAACCAAAGCAGCCGCTTCGCTCAATATGATTGCTGATTGCACTTTCAATCCGCTTTCTTCAATCAATTTCTTTGCTTCTTCAGCATTAGTGCCTTGCAAGCGAACGATTATCGGCACTTGAACATTGCCGATGGACCGATAAGCATCAATTACGCCTTGCGCAACACGGTCGCAACGAACAATACCACCGAAAATATTAATGAGGATTGCTTTTACTTTTGGATCCTTGAGAATAATGCGGAATCCTGCCTCAACGGTTGTTGCGTTGGCAGTACCACCCACATCCAGGAAGTTGGCAGGTTCACCACCACTCAGTTTGATCATATCCATTGTGGCCATTGCAAGTCCTGCACCATTTACCATGCAACCCACATTTCCATCGAGCTTAATAAAATTCAAATTGTATTTGTGTGCTTCAACTTCAGTTGGATCTTCTTCAGAAATATCCCGCAACGCTTCAAGATCAGGATGGCGCATCAGTGCATTATCATCGAGACTCATCTTGCAATCCACGGCAATGATCTTTTCATCACTAGTTTTAAAGAGAGGATTGATCTCTAACATCGCGCAATCCAATCCTACATATGCGTTGTAAAGACTAGTCACAAATCGAACACAATTCTTGAATGCTTCTCCCTTCAATCCGAGATTGAATGCAATTTTTCTTGCCTGGAATGGAAGCAATCCACCAGAAGCATGAACCCATTCCTTGAATATTTTTTCCGGAGTGTCATGTGCAACATCTTCAATGTTCACACCGCCTTCGGTGCTGTACATGATCACGTTTTGTGCCTTTGAGCGATCGAGTAAGATTGAAAGATAAAATTCCTTTGTAGGATTTGGGCCGGGATAATAAACGTCTTGCGCAACCAACACCTTATTTACTAGTTTTCCTGCTTCGCCAGTTTGCAGCGTAACCAGTGTGCCCCCGAGTATATTGCTCCCAATGGTATTTACTTCTTCTGCACTCTTTGCCACTGCCACTCCCCGCTGCTCAGTGCCCCTGATCTTTCCTTTCCCCCTTCCTCCAGCATGAATCTGGGCTTTGATAACAGCAAAGCTATTATTGGTCTGAACTTTCAATTGGCGATACGCTTCCACCGCTTTTTCAGGTGTATCAACAGGTATGCCTTCCTGTACTGGGACATTGTATTTCTTGAGCAGTTCCTTAGCCTGGTATTCGTGAAGGTTCATAAGTGATCTTTCGGCAAATATAGGGAGAGACGATGGACCACGGACCACGGACCACAAGCGACGGCATTATACAACACCTTAACCTCAGCTTTTCGAACACTCAGCCTGAGCAAAGGGTTGGTCATTGGCTGGTTGCGCCTAAAGCATCTTTTCTTCTCTACGAAAGGAATAGTTGAAAATGATAGAATGCATTTGATGAGATGGAGTAGCCAAATTAATTGACCTTCTCATTTGGTTTCTGCAGAATTGTCTATTGCCTTTTGCAAGTGGTATGCCGTCTGTGGTCTGTCGTCCGTCGTCCGTGGTCTACTTCTCGAACACCACGCTCTCCGCACTGGCACCCAATTTCACGAGTGTTTCATTGAGCGCTTCGACCATTTTAGGGGGGCCACACACGTAGAATTTTCGGCTAAAGTCTTTGACGTTTTTTCTGAGGAAGTCTTCATTAATGAAACCGTGCACATATTTTGGATTCTCCTCATCAGTGATGACGTGAATCACATTCTTTCCCATCATCTGCGTGAGTTCATCTTTCAAAATAATATCCTTCTCTGTTTTATTGGAGAAATACAGCACGTTGTCTCCAATCTTTTTTTCCTTGGTTAGCTGCCTTAATATCGCAATGAAAGGCGTAATGCCTGCTCCACCCGCGAGAAAATAACCGGGACCTGTATATTCAATAGCGCCCCATACATCATGGATGATAAGTTGGTCGCCTACTTTAAGTTTCCCCAACTCATTGGTAACACCATCGTGATCACTATAAATTTTGATTGTGAATTCCAGGAAAGGATCCTCGTTGAGACAGGTAAATGTAAAAGGTCGGCGTTGATCGTTCCAACCTGTTTTATTAATAGCAACCTCCGTTGCTTGTCCTGGATGAAATTTATAACCTTGCGGCTTTTCAAACTGAAACCTTCTTACATCGTGGGTGACTGCTTCAATCTTCTTTATACTTACAATATGTTCTTCTTGCATAATTCGGTAATGGGGAGAAATTGCTTTTTCTTAAAATTATCAATTAATTCAACCTGTTGATGACGTTCATGACTTTCTCCACCATTTTATCACAATAGATCAGGTTGTATTCGAAAAGATTTTCGCCACTATAGGTTTGTTCTAGTTGTTTTCTCAGCATCGACTTTGCGCGGTTGAGACGCACCTTCACATTCGCGGGTGAAATATCCAATGCTTCGGCAGTTTCTGCTATACTTAAGCCGTTCAGTTCTCTCAATGAAAAAACCATCCTGTAATCCTGGGGAATTTGAATGATGGCATTTTCAATAATTGCCTTGAGCTCTTTGTTCGCAACTGCCTTGTTGGGATCATTGTTTGAAGAAAACATGGGAATAATATTTTCATTTGATGAAACCTCGTTGGGTTTCTCATTCTTGTAACTGAATTTTTTTGATTTGTGATGGCATTGGTTAAGCATGATCTTGATGATCCAGGTCTTGAATGTGGAACGATTCTCAAATTTGGACAGGCTGGAATACGCGTTGATATAGGTATCCTGCATCAGATCTTCCACATCCTGGTGATTGAATCCATAAGAAATCCCTGTTCTATATAAACTGGCGTTGTTTCTTTTGATTAATATCTCGAACAGGGTGACCTCACCACCGAGAATTCTCTTTATAACTTCTGTATCCGATAATGTTTGAGCTTCTAGTGACATGTACAATTTATTTGAATTCAGGACCCATCGCCTACTCAACCTTCGCCGATTTAAACAAACTCGGCAAATCATTAGAGTGAACAAAGATCGGAAAGGTTACAAGAAATGTCAATGGGATAACTACTTGAAAGCGCATATGGTGTGCCATTTGCCGCAAGTCTTTAGGACCTTACCCACATTATATAGGCTTTTTCAAAAAACTGATTGGTTTGTAACCTTAAATAGTGTTGTATCCTCTCTATGTCAGTCCGCCAGATGAAACAACCCTTCTGGCCGTTTGCTACTTTATGTCCACAAATTTTTTATTCCGAGAATTCTATAAAAGTGGAGGATTTATGAAAAAGATTAATAAAGCGCTCCCGCTCTTACTGGGATGCCTACTCGTTATCACTATTTCCTGTGCAGCTCAATCGATGCATTCACCTTCAAAATTGTCGAAGAGTGAACAATTGAGATCGGGCATGCATAAATTATGGGAAGACCACGTGACCTGGACCAGGAACGTGATACTTAATATCATGGATGATTTACCAGGAACCGACCAGGCAGTTGAGAGGCTTTTAAGAAACCAGGATGATATTGGCAACGCCATCAAACCTGTTTATGGCGAGGCCGCAGGAACGGAATTAACCAGGTTATTAAAAGAACACATCACACAAGCTGCTGATCTGTTGAAGGCGGCAAAGTCGGGCAATAAAACCAGCTTCGATGAATTCAATAAAAAATGGTTTACCAATGCCGATGAAATCGCTGCATTCCTAAGCAAAGCCAATCCTAATTGGAAGCTCGACGACATGAAGAAAATGATGCACGATCATTTAAACTATACAACTGAAGAAGCAGTGGCGCGACTAAAAAAAGATTATGCTGCGGATGTAAAAGCATATGACAAGGTGCATGAAGAAATTCTCTCGATGGCCGATATGCTTACTGATGGAATCGTAAAACAATTTCCAGACAAATTCAAATAAGGTAAAAAAGGTTCTGATTTTATAACTAAACTCAATCAATTATGGACGTCACCAGCTCAAATCAAATCGTTAAATCGGTTTGGACTATTCTCAGATTTACATTTGGCCTTGTACCAATTGTGGCAGGCCTCGACAAATTCACAGATATCCTAACTAATTGGGACATGTATCTGCATCCAGGCATAGCAGCAATGATACCTGCCCACACTTTCATGCAGATAGTTGGCGTGATAGAAATCGTTGCAGGCATTTTGGTGTTGGCAAGGCCCGCCATTGGAGCCTGGGTGGTGTCAGCATGGTTGGTTTGCATTGCACTAAGCCTTATTGCGCAAGACAAATACCTGGACGTTGCTGTCAGGGACCTCGTAATGGCTATAGGCGCGTCTTCACTTGCCCGGCTGTCCAAAGTTGTGGGATAACCCCCTTAAGGAAGATAAATATCGGCCGAACGACATAGAATTTCAAATTCAATAGAAGTGGAATACTACCTAGTCTTCCACTTCTTCTTCAGCCTTTTCCCCATTTTCCACGATATCGCCCGACTTAAACAATACATTCTTCATAATAATCTTCCAGGTTTTTTTCTTTCGCAGCAAAAATTCCAGGTCCATTGCAAAATGAATAAATTCCTCCTTTTGCGTATGCTCCATTATTTTCCTGGCCTCACTGTCTTTCTCAACCGAAATCCTTTGTTCATACCAGTCAATGGCTTCTGCCTCTTCCGTTAACGACTTAATCATTCTTGCAAATGTTCTTACCTCTTGTGAAAGTTCTGTAACCGGTTCGTGGTATTGGTCGAATCCCATAAGTTTTATTTTTTCGCATTGAAATAATTGTGCCTTGTCGGTTATACGAGAATGTGAACTGTGTTATATTTTCATTCCTTTATAAAAATGTGGTTCTGTCTCCCTTATTTTTTCTTTCTTTGATTCACTTCCTTATGATACTTTTTTAGTCCCGCCCCTCATCCCTTCAAAACATACTGATTATGAAAAAAGCAGTCTATTGCCTACTAGTCTCATTTCTTTTTCTAAAATGCAAACCTGATTTTCCAAACACAAAGCAAGTCTTTGTTCATGCAAAGCTTACTGATGTTAAGGGCCAGCCTGTAAGAGAAAGCGCCAGTGGGGAAACGCTGATAATAAGTTCTGATGAATTCGCTAAGATCGACCCAAATGGAATATCGCCCAACCTGGCAAAATTATATTTTAATGATGTAGAAATTCCCTTCCAGGTGACTGGTGCCAATTCTATTTCGGCCAGGGTGCCTATCATGCTTATGATCACCTATACAAATATTTCAATTAGCATAAGATATAGTTTCATTTCAATTAACATCATCGAATACTTCACATACAGACCGCATGTGACAGGTGAAGTGCTCGCAGGAAATGATGGTACTTTCCAGATGCCCGCAGAGATGACCATTGATGCAGCTGGAAATATTTATGTAATTGACCAGCGAACTGATCACGACATTATTATTCAGGTAACACCAGAAGGAGTAACATCAACATTCGCCGGTGCAGCTAATGAGTTCGGTCGGCTTGTAGGGATAGGAATTGATGCATCCACGTCAAAAATGTATGTATCAGATGCAACTGCACAACAAGTGAAATGGTTTAGCATGTCCGCTCCTTCTGTTATTTCAGTACTTGCAGGAAGTGGAACTGCAGGCAACGATGACGGAACAGGAAGCGCCGCAACTTTTAGATTCGGGGTACAAAGAGTGGATGATTTTGTTGGAAATGAATTAGGACAAGGACTTACCGTTGATCCAACGGGGAATGTTTATGTTGGCGAGATTTACGGAACGGCATTTAGCGGAAAAGAATCGCAGATAAGGAGAATTACACCTGCCGGCGTTGTAACTACAGTAACTGGAAGTAGAATTACCATGCCTATGGATGGAGATGACTTACATCCAGTTTCCGGAATAACCATGCTTCAGCCCTCCAACGAACCGGTTTATATTGGCGGCTCATCAAGTTTCTACCAGGGTGTTGCACGCATTAACACAGTTGGCACACAAACGCGACTAGCTGGCAAAGTATCCAACGAAAATTTGAACGACGGCACAGGTGGCGCTGCTGAATTCGCATATCCAAAAGCAATCAGTTACAGGTCGCCTTATTACCATATTGCTGATGGAACCAACGGTGCATACCGCAGAATGACAACTACAGGAACTGTATCCACTATTGCAGGCGTCGGGCATTTTAGTACGCCTTCTTTTTGTGGTTGTGGAATTACCGGTCCGGTTACAGGGAGTTACGTTTTTCCATCGATCTTCAGTGCCGATCCAAATAAATTTGAAATTGCCGCCAGTGCTATTATTATGGACCAGGTAGGTGGAATTGCAGTGAGAAATAATGGCCTTATATATTTATCTGATTACGGAGATAACTTTAAATGTATTTGGAAAATCAGGATTGAGTGATGAATCACTCAATAAATATCAAATGACAAATTTCAAATCTCAAATAAATTACAAGCATCAATAATCAAAAAAAAATCAATCTTCAAGCATCAATATATGCACAGCCATATTTTTTTAATTGATGCTTATTTGAGATTTGTTATTTGTTGTGGTGTTCGATTGCGATAACCTAACAATCTTAATGCATTAAACACCACAACCACCGTCGATCCTTCGTGGCCAATTACGGCTGGTCCCATGTGTGCGATGCCTAACATGGTAAGAGGAATGAGTATCGCTACCATGCCGAGACTGATCACTAGATTCTGCCGAATAATGGAGTGCGCTTTTTTGCTCAAGCCAATTGCGAAAGGAAGATTACTTAATTTATCGGCCATCAGTGCAATGTCGGCGGTTTCCAATGCTACATCACTTCCTGCAGCGCCCATTGCAATGCCAACGGTGCTCTTTGCCATGGCCGGTGCATCATTCACTCCATCTCCTACCATTGCCACTTGCTTTTCGCTCGTTCTTAATTTGTCAATCGCTTCTACTTTTTGTTCCGGGAGTAAATTGCCCCAGGCATCAGTTAAGCCAATTTGCTTCGCGATGGCTTCTGCTACTTTTTGATTGTCGCCGGTGAGCATGATCATTTTACGAATGCCCATTTTGCTGAGTTGTTGCAAAGTTTCTTTCGCATCTACCCGCGCAACATCCATCAGCGTGATGATACCAATGAATTGATCGTTCTGCTGAACAATCATAGTGGTGTTCCCGGATTTTTCCAATTCCTCTACTTTTGATTTCAAATCATTGGACAAGGCATTATTTTTTTCTGAAAACAATTCTTTGTTTCCAATATGAATGGTGTCTCCATTGTACTTCGCCCTGACTCCTCTCCCTATAATTGCTTCTGCATTTGAAGCCGCACCGGTATCAGTCTTCAGTTTTTCAGTACCATCCTTCACAATGGCAGCCGCCAAAGGATGATCACTCAATTTTTCAACCGCTACTACAATCTGCAGCAATTGATCATCGGCAATTCCATTCAAGGAATACACACCGGTCAATCTTGGCTTGCCTTCTGTAAGTGTTCCTGTTTTATCAAATGCAATTGCTGTTAATGATCCCAATGCTTCAAGAGGCCTCCCTCCTTTCACAAGTACTCCTCCTCTTGCAGCCCTTGCCACGCCACTTAATACAGCGCTGGGTGTTGAGATTGCCAATGCGCAAGGACTGGCAGCAACCAAAACGGCCATCGCCCTGTAAAAACTTTTGCCGAATGGTTCTTCAATTACTACGAATGCAAAATGCAAAAGCACAACCAGTATCAGCACTGCAGGGACATAGTATTTCTCCAATTTGTCTGTGAAATTCTGTGTCTTTGATTTTTGTGTTTGCGCTTCATTCACCAGGCGAATTAGTCTTGCCACTGTTGAATCAGAAGCGAGTTTGCTCACTTTTATTTCTAATGTTCCTCCACCGTTAAGTGAACCTGCAAATACCTTGTATTTGCCATCAATTTTTTCTGCGCGTGTTATATCAAGGTTTGCATCTTCAACTGCAATCTTATCAACCGGAATACTCTCGCCGGTAATCGGTGCCTGGTTTACGCTGCTGTTGCCTTTCACAACAATTCCATCCGCAGCTATTTTTGAATTTGGTTTAACAAGAATTACGTCTCCGGGTTTCAATTCTTCAATACTTACTTCTTTGATGTCCTGGCCTTGCATCAATAGCGCTGTTTTAGGAGCCAGTTCTGCAAGGGCTGCAATGGATTTTTTTGCTTTCTCCATAGCGTAGTGCTCCAGCGAATGACCAAGACTGAATAAAAACAATAGTAATGCACCTTCTGCCCAGGCTCCCAGGATTGCCGCACCAACTGCGGCGACCAGCATGAGGAAGTCGATTTCAAATTCCCCTTTACTTATTCCCACAATGGCTTCCTTAGTGGTATAGAAACCACCAAACAGATAAGCGCCGATATAAAATCCAGTGGGGACATATGGCGACAAGCCATTCATAAACGACACACCGAATCCAATTCCTAAACAAATACCGGAGGCAATTGCGAAATACAATTCTGTTCTTTCACCGAATATTCCTCCATGGGTGTGTCCATGTGAATGATCGTGGTGATCATGCCCATCATCATGATGATCATCATGTTCATGTTGTTCATGTGCGTGGCCATGCACATGCCTGTGAAAGTCATCAACGTTTTTTATGGAAAGCCCGGTCTTCTTGATTTTGTTGATGATTTCTTTCTCGGTGGTTTGATCTTTTTTATATTCTAATTGAATAAAGCCGGAAGCAGAAGCAGAAACGCTGACAATTCCTTTGTATTGATGTATTGATGTTTCGATTAGTCGCGCATGACGCACATGCCGAATGCCCGAGCACTCGATCAGCAAATGACCATAATGTTCTGTAATGGCTGCGCCCGCAGTCTTGGCCAACTGTTCCACTTCATTGACAGCTATCACCGAAGGATCATAGTGAAAGCAGATCTGAGCTTTGTGATTCCCATTTTCGGGAATGATATGCACCCTCTCAATTCCTTTTTCAGATTGCAGTCGCCTGATGATCCTATTCACGCATTCATCTCGCTCATCAGGAACTTCGGGCAAGAGAATTTCAAGGTTGATGCGGGTTTTTTCCATTTAGATGCTTTCAAACTTACATTCAATCAATTTGCCACGGCGAAATTAGTCGCAACTTAATTAATGGGAAAAGATGAGTGCATAGCGAGTATACAGCTTGTATCGCGGTTTTACTTTTGGGACTATTTTTGAATTTTTAAGGCCAAGTATCCCTATATTTGCATCCCTTAATTAACAATAGGTCCTGTAGCTCAACTGAATAGAGCATCTGACTACGGATCAGAAGGTTTCAGGTTTGAATCCTGACAGGATCACAAAAGAAAAAAGCTTCTCACTTGAGAAGCTTTTTGTCTACACCTTACCTCGAACCTTAATTCTTGACCAGCCTGAAAGTTTTTACTGTCCCATTCATAAAATCTGCAACTACCTCATACATGCCTTTAGGTAAGCGGCTCACAGGAACAACAAGTTGGTTGGTGCCCGTTGTAAGTGTTGCTCTTTGCATATACATCAACATTCCTTTGCTGTCGTACAACTTTATCATTACCGGTGATGCTGTGTTGGTGGTTATACTTAACCATGCTGTAGACTGTGCCGGGTTAGGCCAGAGCCTTATGTCTTCTTTCACATTGCAGGATGAACGCACAACAACAGAGTATTGCCTATTTCCATCCAGGTCATGCTGTGCGATTCTATATAGTCCATCTTGTAAAGGAGAATTGTCTGTGAACCTGTAAGTTTTTTCTGTGATACTATTCCCTGCAGCAGGCATGGTGCCGATGATTGTCCAGTTGCGGCCATCCTGGCTCCTTTCGATATTGAAATAATTGCTTTTCAGTTCCTGCGCTGTCTTCCATGTAATAGATACTATTCCATTTTCGCAATGCGTGTTGAAAAATACGTAAGTAACAGGTAGTGCACTATTCGCTGAAGAAAGCGTCCATCTTGAAAAAGAGGGTATGCCGGTCTTCTCTACATAGTTAAGTGCTGCGTCCCGAGTCGTAAATCCTTCATTTGTCCATTGATTACTACCAGTACTCTTCCATAATACCAATGTGTTTTCTGAAAGCCCGTTCAATTCCGCATCAAGATAATTGAATCGCAAGGTGGCATTCAATGCGGTGTTGTTGGCGGAAGAAATATCATAGTAACGAAGAATGGAATTGCCAGTGCCTCCCGCGTTGGTTTGTGATTGGTGACCACGACGAACAATTACAAGTCCAAGATTCTGCGCAGAGCTGATGACTGCACCCAAATTCCCTGGATTCTGCGTTACCGGCGCGTTCAACACCAATGATCCTTCTACATATCCACTTGTTCCTGTGATATAGCTCGCAGGTGATTCACCAATCAGGGTAGCATTGGTTGTTAGAAAAATAGTATTGCCATTAAGATTGAACAGCCCTGAAGAAAAATTGATAGCTGTACGAATGTTGATGCCTCGTTGCAGAAGAAGCTGGGCACCTCCGGTTTTTTCTACTTCGAGTATATCAAAGAATGGCAGGTTGCTTCCCAGTATATGAGATGTGACATTGCCTGTAAACCTGATTGCAGAGGATCCGGCTGCCATAGAAAAACCTCCATTGTTATTGAAACTGGTATTGTGAAGTGTCAATATGCCGGCGGGACCTATATAAAGAGATGATCCTGGCGTTATCGTTAGCGTGTCTTGTGCATAAGACGATGCTGATATGAGACTACAAATCGCAAAGATGTATATACGAATCATAATAATTTTTTATGGTCGAAAAACCATGAATGAAAAATTTGACCTTACAATAAATCCTGTTATTGCATTTCTGAATATCACCCTGAAACCTGGACCCGTGCTTACAACTGTGGTTGTAATATTGAGTCCATCTACTGGATCGAAGGGTGTGACTATGACTATGTCAGTATTTAAATTAACCGCCACATCATTAACAGTTACCTGGTATCCTGCGAAGCCGCCTAGGATCACTACATCAATTGCCAGGAAATTACCAGTACCACTCAAAGCAGACCCATTGCTGTGTACTCCGCCATAACATACCGGAACCAGGTTGGAAAAACCTGTTGTGGGACGGCGAACGAAATTGCTTACTACTAAACTGCCGCCGATCTCGAGCTTTTCAACGGGATTGGTGACTCCGATTCCGACATTGCCATTGTTTACATTTAGATTTCCTTGCAATCTTGTATTGCCTGTTACATCCAACTTATTTGTGGGATTGCTGTTACCAATGCCAACGTTGCCAGCTGCAGCAAGAAATGCATTCGTTTGCAACAATAAGTTGCCGGGTGTACCCTGCCCTATGAGTTCTCTTTTTGCATTTATGTTCAAGGTGTTTGCATTTCCTGAAATGTTTCCGGAAAACTGGTTGACCTGGCTATCAGTAAAACCAATTGAGGGATTCGGCTTATTGATGTCGAGGTGATATTGTGGCGAAGTGGTTCCTATTCCTACATTGTCTGGAACATTCACATAAGCATGTGTTCCATTTTTTTTCCACACATTATTTGCTGAATCAGATAACTCAACCCAATCAGCAGCATTTCTAAACCAAAATGAATTTGTGGTATTATCGAATACGAGCAATCCTGTTGCAGGTGAGCTGATCGCATTACGTTGAGCTGTGGTCATTCTTGGTATCAACACACCTTTTGAAGTGCTTTGAATTTCCAGCGCAGCACTGATGTTTGGATTGGTAGTACCTATTCCGATGCTCCCTGTTTGAGAAAAAACATTGACGGTAATTGATGCGGCTGTTAGTAGTAGAAGTATTTTTTTCATTGGATTTATTTTACAATGCAGCGCCTACTGCAATAAATCTATAAGTAGCCGAAAAAGTTGAGGTGGTACTGCTGGCGTTAAAAAACCTTACTGTGAATTGGTGATTCACTATATCAACTGAATGTATAGCGGTAGTCCAATGTTCAAAATTTCCGGTCTGATTGAGTACCTGGGCTACGCTTACTAATGGAGTACCCGCGAAAACATTGGACAAAGGGAATACAACATCAGTGGAAAACCCCGGAGCCCCAGTGAGTGAAAGCGAGCCACTTGGAAAAATCATGACTAACTGCTGACTGTTGTTGCCCCTTATGATACCCTTACCGCCGTCTGCGGTTATATTGCCTGCAACGGTAAGGTCTCCGGTCGAGGTTTTAATTGGGCCTTCAACAAAAAGGCCACCGATAGTAGAAGATATGCTTCCGTACACTGTAAGACCACCTCCCCCTGTTATATCACCACCAAAGCTCACATCATTTTCGGTGATAATGAAGTCTTCAACAATCAGGCTCCCGTCTACGTTCAAATCCTGTGTTATTCGGCAGTTGCCGTTTACATCCAACTTATAATTGGGGCTTGTAGTACCGATACCAACTCTGCCGGCTGCAGCAAGAAATGCATCGGTTTGCAATAACAGGTTGCCTGGTGCCGCCTGGCCGAAGAGTTCTCTTTTGGCATTTATATTTAATGCGTTTCCGTTTCCAACAATGCCTCCGGAAAACTGATTGGCATCAGTAAATCCGATGGATGGATTGGGCTTATTTATCTCAAGGTGAAACTGTGGAGATGTGGTGCCGATACCTACATTATCAGGAACATTTACATAAGCATTGGTTCCATTTTTCTTCCACACACTACTTGAAGAATCAGACAACTCAACCCAATCAGTAGCATTTCTAAACCAGAACGAATTCGTGGTATTATCAAACACCAGTAGTCCGGTTGCTGGAGAAGGAATTGCATTCCGCTGGACGGTCGACATCCTTGGTATCAATACACCTTTTGAATTGCTCTGAATATCTAACGCAGCACTGTTATTTGGATTAGTAGTACCGATACCAACACTTCCGGTTTGAGAAAAACTACTACAGGTGAACAGTGTAGCGGTTAAGAGTATTAGTAGTAATTTTTTCATTTGAAATATTTTAAAGTCCGGCGCCTATTGCAATGAATCGATAAGTAGCAGTAAACGTTGAGCTATTTGGGCTGGCGTTGTAAAACCTGACTGTGAAATTGTGATTCACTATATCAACAGAATGAATAGTTACTTGCCAGTGCTCAAAATTTCCTGTTTGATTCAACACCTGTGCTACGCTAATAATTGGAGTGCCTGCAAATACGTTTGTCAATGCAAACTGAACGTCTTGGGTGTGCCCTGGCGGTGCGTTGGTCAATCCCACAGCTCCGCTTGGAAAAACAACAACCAATTGTTGGCTGTTATTGCCTCTTACCATTCCCTTCCCTCCATCTGTTGTGATATTTCCGGTAACGCTTACATTACCCAGTGCAGTCATATTTCCTTGAACCTGCAAATCATTATTGGCAACCACATCTCCAAATAAAGATGTGACTCCGTCAACATCGAGGTTTCTATCTACCCATAGATCCCTGTTTATAAAGAGGTCCTGCGTTATCCTTGCATTATCCTTCACATCCAGTCTATAAGCCGGAGTGGGGTTTCCAATTCCGAGGGTCGCCACATTGGTATAGGCCGACGAAGCAGTTCTCTTCCACACATTATTTGCGGTATCAGTAAGTTCAACCCAATTGGATGCGCTCTTAAACCAGAATGAATTAGTAGTATTATCAAATACAAGCAAACCAGTTGCAGGAGATGCAATCAGATTTCGCTGTGCCGTTGTCATTCGTGGCGCGAGCATACCTTTTGTGTTGCTTTCTATATCCAGCGCTGCACTGCTATTGGGGTTTGTTGTGCCAATACCGATGCTGCCGCTTTGTGCGTTTGCCAGAAATCCTGAATACAGAACAATCAAAAGGATTAGATAATTCTTTTTCATTTTACTTGTTTGGAATGTGAAAGTTTATTTCTTACTCAATGCAATTGAATTTGCAATGCCTTGTGAATTATGCTTAACGACGGTGCCATTTTTCCAATAGCAAGGGAATTGTCCGTTACTGCCACTGACTGTACCACCAACATATACATTTGCACCATCAATTCTTATGGAAGTTGCTTCACCACTATTTGAACCGGCAGGGAGCGTGAGATCCGTTCTTGTGCCGTTTTTCCACATGCAGGGAACACGTGTGCCTCCGGTATTACCAGTATATCCTGCTGCATAAACATCGTTACCGGAATAATCAATCGCTTGTGCAGCACCGTGACCATTTGGGGTGAGTTTACTTAAGTCTGTTCTTGTTCCGTTATGCCAAAAGCAAGGATCATTAACGTCATCGGCATTATTGACGAAGCCTGCGATGTATGGATCATTTAGAATTTGATTTGCATTTCCTGGTGATGCATTCAAAGCACTGCCACCATATCCCTTGTCGCCAAGAGGCGTAGCGTCAATATCTGCACCTGGAGTTGTAACAACATTCGGATCTATCTTCCAATAGCAAGGCTCATCAAAGCCGCTGGGCGCATAGCTTGTTCCTACGATATAAGTGACGATGCGATTAGGAGCCGCCACAAGTGTGATTGAGGATGCGGAGCCATTTCCGAAGCCATCCAACAATTCGAGTTTTATAAGTTGACCGTTTTTCCAATAGCAAGGAAGATTTCTCCATCCACTATTTGCAAAAAATTCCAGGCTATCACTAGCAAACCCGGCTACATAAACAGTTCCGCTAAATGAAACAATTGATTTAGCAATGCCATTTCCACGATCATCCATGAGGGGGAGATTCACGCGAGTTCCATTCAGCCAATAGCAAGGCGAATAGCGGGTTTGCGCATTGTTTACCCACTGTCTTCCTGCCACGTAGATATTCGAACCATCAACAACTATGGAATATGCATCGCCTCCGTTAGTATGGGGAAGATTTGTCTTTGCGTCATTTTTCCAAAAGCAGGGAGTACTGCCATCACCAGTCAGATCATTACCACCAAGAAAAACATTTAATGAATCTCCACCAGGATCTCCACCTGGATTATCATTATTTTTTTTGCAACTGCTAAAAAGAAAAAGAGAGAAAATAAAGGTTGAGATAAGAGCTTTCATAAAAAAAGTTTCATAATGAATCAATGGCCGTAAAGTTGTGGAGGAAAAAAAGGCGAGACAATACCGTGATGATGTGAGATGGTGGTGAATGGCTAGTGGTGAATAGTGAATGGTGAATAGTGAATGGTGAATAGTGAATGGTGAATAGCGAATGGTGAATGGTTAGTTGTGGATTGTGGGAGGAAGAATTGGAAGAATGACGTTGAATCGCATTAAAAACGTGTTGATTTGGCCGCTTAGCTTAAGGAAAATACTTCCTATACTGGGTTTTCTCACTTTTCCCCTAAATCTGATAACTTTAATTTGGCAGAAACATTTATCATGTTTCTGCATCTAAATCACAAAAAACTCGAAGTTTACGATTTGGCTCGCAAACTTCTAATTGTATGCTATAAACTAGTTCGGAAGTTTCCTCCACATGAACAATTTAATCTCACATTTCAAATACAGAAGGCTGCACTGTCTGTATTGCTTAATTATTCTGAAGGTGCATCTAGAATATCCAATCGCGAAAGAAAAAGGTTTTATGAGATTGCAAGAAGTTCAAGTGTAGAAATTGATACTGCATTTGATGCTGCCTTCGACCTCAAGTATATCGTAGTCGAGGACTTAAACGATGCTGGCGGCCTGCTTGTTAGTGTATTTCGCATGTTATATAGTTTGATTAAGCCGTTAGGTAATGATGATGGAGAAGATTAATCCCTTTGCATACTGGCGAACGCGAACTCTTGCTCCACCTGCCTCTCGAGAATTGTCAGTTTCTGCCCTTTCAAGCTCTTATTCACCATTGACCATTCTCCATTGACCATTCTCCATTGACCATTCACCATTGACCATTCACCATTGACCATTCACAACTCTCCTGGACTACACAAGCTTTTCATTAAGCGCCTTACTTACTGCTTCAATTTGCGAACGCACGTGTAGCTTGTCGTAAATGTGTTTGATATGCGTGCGCACTGTATCCAGGCTGATGTTCAATTCTGACGCGATCAGCTTAAAACTATTGCCGCGTGAAAGAGACTGAAGTATTTCCTTCTCTCTTGTTGTAAGCTGATAGTCGGCAACAGGAGGTGTTTCGTGCTGCTGCATATAATTGATGACCATGCGTGCAATGGAAGGGCTCATGGGCGCGCCACCTTGCAACACTTCATTAATAGCGCTGATCAATTTATCGGAAGCATATTTTTTCAGCAGGTAACCATTCGCACCGGCGAACAACGCATCGTACACATGCGTGTTGTCGTCGAATACAGTCAGCATAATAATTTGAACCTTTTTGTTGAAGGCTCGTATTTTTTGTACAGCATCAATACCCGTTCTACCTGGCATGTCGATATCCATCAGGATCACTTCAGGACTATGGTCCCTCACCTGCATTTCTGCATCAAGGCAATGAGAAAACGCACCGAGCACCGTAAATGATCCAGTGAGCTGCAGGAGATTGGAAAGACTTTCCCTCAGGCTATTATTATCCTCATAAATTACGACGGAAGTATTCATGTGATGCTGCAACTTATTCAAAAAATGTAAAACCCAATATACCCTTATGATGTGATACGGAATAATAATCGGGGATAGATTTTAGATATCGAGAACCTATTCTTGGGTTGCAGGTTGCAGGTTTCATGGGATTTGCTGACTTTCGAAGATCGATTATGAAATCGAAAAGGAGCTTGATAAACCCACTACAATCCATAATCGATCTCCCACTTTAATGCGTCCCCCTGTAACCTGTAACTTGTAACTTGCAACCCTTCATGAAAGTGGTAAGTGTATGGATACAGAAGTCCCATGTCCCACTGCAGAATTGATTTTCAACCCAGCATTGATCCTACCCGCGCGGCTACGCATATTCTGGATACCGCTACCTGAATTGTTTTTATTAATATCAAATCCTGTACCTTGATCTTTTATCAACATGTGGAGAGCGCCTTGCTCTTCTTTGAGTAGTATGGACAGTTCAGCTGCACCACTATATTTCACTGCATTGTTGACGGCTTCTTTAAAAATCAGGTATAATTCCTTTCGCTGGTTTACATCCAATTTGAGTGCCTGTACCCGTCCTTCTTCCAGGAAACTGTAATTGATGCGGGCCGGCTCCAGCAACTCTTCCGCCAACTCTCTCATGCGCAGGATCATTCTATCCATTGAATCGTTCAAGGGGTTAATAGCCCAAACGATATCGCTCATGGATTCCATCATGTCTCCTGAATAATTCTTTATCTTCTGGAGATTCGTATTTATAGCATCCGTTCCCGTTTGTTGCAAGGCCAGCTTACTCATGATATTAATACTGGTTAGCGTTGATCCCATTTCATCATGAAGATCACGCGCAATGTCTGCTCTAACTTTCTCCGCCACCAGGTATTTCGAAATCTTGTTACTGCATATGCCTGCTATTTTTTGCATCAGTTGCAAATGCCAGCGGGTGTAAAAGTTTTTTCTTGAATGTTCCGAATCTATTACGCCAAATAATTTTCCATCCACAAAAATGGGGACAGCAATTTCCGAACGTCGTTGCTGATCATCTACAATGTATCGATCATCCTTGAGGGTATCCTTTACGATCACAGGTTTTTCCAATTCCGCCACTGTACCTACAATGCCTTTTCCATGAGGAATCTCGATTGGATTGGAGATCTGATGCTTTTCGGGGTTCTTGGGCCCATATGCAGCCTTTTGTATGAGCAATCGCTGTTGCGGATGGTAGAGATAAATCACGCAATCCTCGAACTTGAGTTGACTTATACAATTCTTAGCCACGTCCCAGAATACATCATCCACTGTATTCTGTCCATATAGTGAAGTGGCAAAATAATTCAGGATTTTTTCTGCTCTTAACTTTCTCTGGAGAGAGCGTATCCAAAAAAATAAAATCGATGTCAACAAAACAATAATGGCAACCAGGAACCACGAAGTTTTCCAGAAAGGAGGTTGTATATAAAAAGGTAGCGAGGCAATATCCGAAACATTGCCATTGCCATCCTTTGCCCTAATCATGAATGTATAACGACCGGAAGCAAGATCCGGGAAATTCAATGTGCCTGAAACGCCGGCGGCCCTCCATTCAGCATCATTGGCATGCAGCTTATATTCATATTGTATATCTCCGCGTGCATCATAGTTGAGCGCAGCATACTGAAACGACATTGAATTGGAATGGTAAGGGGCTGTAATATTTCTTTTCACCAGATAGTCTGAATCATGAATAACAGAATGCCCCGCAACGGAAATGTCAGTAAACACTATTGGAAACTTGCTGGAAGGAATTTTTTTATCGAGATAGTAGAGCATTAACCCCCCTGAAACCGGCACCAGCAATTCATTATTTATTTTATTATAAAAAATCCTTTTAGGATACGTCATTGGAGGCGCATAATTGGCAAAACCGAGCACAGGGTGATTAGCAGCTTCATACAAAAATTTTCCTGTACTATCAATCACGCTCAATCCTTTCCCGCTAAGCAACCACAACCTGTTTGCATTATCGGTTGTAATGGAAAAATAGCTGCTATGTGTCAAACCTTTTTTCGCTGTGATCTGCTCAAAAGATTTTTCATACGAGTAGCCAGGCCGATAAACATACAGCCCGCCGCCAACAGTTGCTAACCACAGCTTTCCTGAAGCATCAGCTTTAATATCTCTAATCAGCATCAACTGCCGATAGTCGGGATTGTCAGGCGACTCTGTGTAATTAATCATTGAATCGAGCCGGGGGTCATACCTGAAAACACCGTGTTCAAATGTTCCGATCCAGATTGTGCCATCATTCGGGTCATTGATAAGCGATGAAATATTCCTTGTAGAGATATGATCTTTGTCTATAAACCTGCGGAAAGTTTTTTCTTTTGTTTTATACTGGTACAAACCATTGTGCCAGGTGGCGAGCCAGTAGTTGCCCTCTTTATCCTCAATAAAATCCTGGAATATCACGGATTCGTTATTCGTTGGAGTCGGGAAAAGCTGGAATTGTTTTTTTTGACGGTTGTACGAATAAACATTTGTCTCCGTAAGCAGCCAGAGATTTTTTTGCCTGTCTATGCAAATATTTGTGCAGCCCGATAAAGGCTTCCCATCTATTGAGTTTATGGTGCTTATTAAACCTGTAGCATCATCAATTACATATACTTCCCCTGACTGAATAGAAGTGACATAATATTTACCGTCCACATCATCGTAAAATGCCGCACTCATTTGGTCTGCACTTTCTTTATCGGAAGCTATAGTAAGTGGAATGAAGTCGGCTATTAAGTTGCTACTGTTATAGTAGCTTATGCCATTGCCTGTACCCACCCAAACAATGCCGGTATTATCTGTGTATATACTTTTTGTTTCGCCAGGCAATAAAGATGAGGAAAGAGCAGGTTGATGCTTAATAAGCATTGCTTCACGGGTATGTGTATTGAGTTCAATCATACCACGCCGATGCGGCATCAGCAATATATCCTTCTGTGATTTATTTTTATTCCAATGCACGGCCGGGTACGACGGCTCCCTAATCGTGATCCTTTTGAATAGCTTCATTGTTTCGTCGTAACAAAACAGTAGACCACTTTCTGTTACAACAAATACATTTCCGTTTGACTGAACATATTTTATATCCAGGACATTTTCTCCATAACCACCACCTAAAAACCTGAACTCACCGGATTGTGTATCTAGAGAAAACAAACCGATAGTAGTAGCCAGCCACCATTCTTTTTCATTCTTAGCAATTATTTTTTGAATTGATCTATAGCTGGCAAGCGATTTAAATATTTCCCTGTCCCTAATATCTGGCCAATTGTAATAGTTGAATTTTTTTGCAACGGGATCGTATACCGAGAATTCCCATACATCAGATACGATCCAGATCTTATTGTTTTGATCAACAGCCAGGTCCCAGATTATTGTACTTGGAATGCCAAGGTGAGAATCCCGGGGGTCCGGCAAAATAGTTTCCCATTGATTGGTGGTAGGATCATAAATGTTCAAACCTGCCATTGTTGCCACCCATAGTTTGCCCGAGGAGTCCTCCACAATATCATTGATCACTTCATTGGAAATGGCATTGCCTTTGGCCGGTTTGAATATCTTGAAAGAATGTCCATCATACCGGTTGAGGCCATTTTTTGTGCCTATCCACAAAAAACCAGTCTTGTCTTTTAGAAAACAGGTGACGCGATTGTCGGAAAGTCCATTCTCCTCTATGAGTTTTTTAAAAAAATATTGGCCCTCTACAGCCGTAGAGTTAAAGAGAAAAAAAATGATCCAAATGGCCTGGAATAAGAGGAACCGGGTCATACTTTGAAGTTAGTTCTTATTGTAGAAGATTCATAAGGCCCAGCGGGCGGTCTAAATCCAGATAACTATGGGGGGCTGCGGTCGTACGGCGGCATTTCGTAATTGCAGATCAAAGTTTTCTTATGCGTATCGCAAAAGCTATCTCCGGATTTTGACTTAATAGTCTGTTGATCTCCTCGGCTGTGAATCCTCTCTTCTTAAGTTCTGGAATTACCTGCGTGAAGATATTTGTGTAAGGTTTTATTTCCTGCACTTGTTTATGTGGATCATACCAACCTGCGTCATGTGAGATCAGGACTTTATCAAGAATCCCATGCTCTTTTGCATAAACCAATTTCTCCAGGTGCTTATCTATTTCCCAACCCATTCCGTCCAAACCAATCCAACAACCTTCCTTCGCCGCTTTCAAATAATTGCTATTATCTTTTTCATTCTGCGCGTGTACCCAAACAAAAGCAGAGGGCGAGACACCTTCTTCCTTTAGGATCACCAGTTGCGGCCAAATACCTTTTGCTTCGCCAGTGTGAGAGAGAATAAGCAATCCAGTCTTCAAATGCGTAATGGCCGCGGCTCTCACTAACTTCTGGTGCATGGGATGAAGTGTATCTGCTGCATCAACACTGATCTTTATGAATCCTGGCTTGATGCCTGTCCCTTCAATTCCATTTTCGAATTCACTAATCCAGATCTTCGCCAGTTCACCAGCAGAAAGATCAAATGCGAATGACGGAATGTATTTATTCTTCACCGCGCCATAGAATCCGGTGTTGGTAAGTATGATTAGACCCGTTGAATCTGAGATTTTTTTTAAGAGCCGAACATCTCTTCCGAGATAGGCAGGTGTTGGATCTACAAAATATTTTACTCCATAAGCTTTTACTGAATCAAGATAAGGACGCATTGTCTTGAGGACTGAATCATGATTCCAAGTTTTCGGGTCAATGCTGTCGGCCCCAACAAAATCCACAAGTATGTGTTCATGGGCAAGCCATAACTGATTGGAAGAAGGCGCGACTGTACCTGTCACAGTATTTATTTTTCCTTGCCTGGTAACATTGCAAGAAAATATGAGCGACAAAACAAGTAAGGGCAATAAATATTTTCGGTATAAGTCCATTAATCAACGCTGAGCAGTTTGTGCGCTACCAGTTTGATCCAATGCCGTCCTTAATCCACGTGCAAGTACTTCAGCCTTTCCCACGCCCCAATAATGAAGAAAGAAGATTTTCGGATTCTCGTGCACCATATGGTTGTGAACAGCAACCACCTCAATTCCATTATTTACTAACGCCCTTATCACTGGCTCCACTTCATTTTCGAGCATTGCAAAATCACCACAAACTGCAGCCTTTTCCGGTGTGCCTTGCCAAGCTGCCCATGTATTGAATCCCATGAACGTGCTTACTGGTTTACCATGCTCTCTGAGTGATACATCGGGCCTTCCAATTGTATACTTGTAAACTCCCTTATTCAACTCTCCTTTATGTCCAATAATTGAATCAAGCGCTGGAATATTCAGTGAATTCACTACACTATCGCTCTTTCCTTCCTTTGGATCTTTTCCCCTCGATTGTTTCACCTTGTCGAATATTGCCTTCACACCGTTGGCAAGTGATGTAATATCACCTGAGCGATCAATATGCATATACATCACTATCGGTTTATTACGCACAAAATGATTGTGAATAGCAGTGATCGCAAAGCCCTGCTTGACCACCTCTTGCTGCACCGGTGCAAGATCAGCTTCAGTGAGAATGATATCTCCCATCACCATTGCACTATCGGCACAGGGGGTGAAGGCGGCCCAGCTACCAAGACCCATTGCGGGAATAATTTTAAACCCATCAACCACAACATTCAAATCGTTTTGAGGAATCGTGATTTTGTATTCTCCATTTTTTTCTACTCCTTTCAAGGCGGTGATCTGTTCAATCCTTTTGATGTCTAATTTGTTGGGGCCAGGAGGGCAAGCAATGGTGTCATTTTTCGGTTGGTCGTGGCCTATGGTATGTTCGGAGGTACTTTGTTGATTACAGGAAAACAACAGGGCAGCAATGGCAGCGGTAAGAAAAAATCTAGTTTTCATAAATATTGTATTGCAAGGTTAATCTTCTTCAGTTACTGAACTTCCATCAGAAGTAATACGAATATCTTTCTCTTTTCCTCCATCCAAAATTTCCGCTTCGAAATAAAAATGTTCTCCTTCTTTCTCGGCCTGCCATTTTTTAACCGTAGCAGAAGGATATTTCGTCTTCAATGCAGTCACAACATTTGGAGGGACGTCGGATTCTTTTATGTCAAATTCCTGCTCATTAGAAGAACAAGACGAAAAACACGCTGCACTAGTAAGCATGAGAACGATGATTTTTTTCATCATATTCCTTTTTCGGTTATCTCATAAAGTTATTCCAGAAATCTATTAGTTCAGCAGGCTCCAGTTACAGAAATGTACTCAGGATAATAATTGAGTAGCAGCAGCCTGAATTACTATCAGATTCGAGCCCATTCGCGTTCAATTTTCGCGTTAATTCGCGTTATGAAGATTCAACTTTGGTCAATTGGTAAGCCGCACGACAAGGAATTAAAGCCTGCAATTGATCAGTTCACCAGCAGGAGCAACAATTATTTTTCAGTGGAATGGAACATCATCCCTGTTCCCAAAAATGCTGGCATGATGAGCGAAATGGACCTAAAGAAGAAGGAAGGTGAAATTATTCTTGAATGGTTAGAGGAAAGAGATTATATGGTTGCGCTCGATGAGCGGGGTAAGCAACTTTCTTCGAAGGGTTTGGCGGACTTCATTCAACTAAGAGCAAACGAAAGCACAAAGAGACTGATATTCGTTATAGGAGGTGCATTTGGATTGGACGAGGCAGTGTTGAAGAGAGCAGACATGAAATGGTCATTGTCCACGCTCACTTTCCCGCATCAATTGGTTCGCCTCATTCTTGCAGAACAACTCTACCGGGCGTTTACAATCCTTCGGAACGAGAAGTATCACCATTCGTGAGTGGTGAGTGGTGAGTGGTGCTTTGCCCGACGAAGCCTTGGCGAAGGCGGGAGTGGTGAGTGGTGAGCCTGCCTGCGTCCGCCGCCAAGGCTATGGCCGCCGGTGTCAGGCAGGTCGTGAATTGAGGTAGTTCGACTTTTGATGGAGAAGCAAGTCATCTTTCAACCTTTGCTTGCTTTCTTTACTAATTGTGCCTTCCTTGTACCTTGCGCCTTGTACCTTGTACCTTCTCGACTATCTTTAGCCAAATTTAGCTGGATGCTGTCGATGACGCTGATCATAATTATTATCACTTGCGCGGTTTCAATATTTGCATTTTCCAATCAAAAGGCAATGGACGACCTGATCTTCTGGCCGCCGGCAATCAGCAACCGACGCCAATACTATCGATTCTTTACCTGTGGACTTATTCATGCCGACTTCGTCCATCTTGGATTCAACATGTATTCGCTCTATATTTTTGGCTTATGGGTAGAACCGGCTTTTATGAGCTTGTTTGGAAACTATGGGAAATTGCTATACCTAGTTATGTACATATCTGCCTTACCAATCTGCCTGCTACCAACCTATGCGAAAAACAGGGATAACTATTATTACAAAAGCCTGGGTGCCTCAGGAGCTGTATCTGCAATAGTATTTGCATTCATATTCCTGGATCCGCTTCGGAGTTTGGGGTTGGTCTTTCTCCCTAGTGATTTCATGATTCCTGGTTTTATTTTCGGATTGCTCTACCTGGGCATCTCAACTTATCTCGATCGAAAAGGTGGTGGCAGCATCAATCACTCCGCACATATCTGGGGTGCACTGTATGGCATTGCCTTCCTCATAGTACTAGGAAATATATTCGGTAGCTTTAATCCCCTGGAGAAATTCATAAGCGAAGTTGGGAATTATATCAAGCGATTTTGATCTAAAGAAATTTCCACTATTTTTTTTGTATTCGGGGTGATCTTGAATCGATCATCGATTCTCAACCCAACCACCCAAACAATTTTCTTGTTCATTTCAATCACCCATGCCTTTTCCTTTTGTGTGAGTGATAATTTCTGATCGATGAAAAAGCGAGCCAGCTTTTTCTTCTTTTTCATACCGAGTGGATAGAAATAATCACCAGGTCTCCATTTGCGAAGAATCAAGGGAAACTTGATTTTATCCTGGTCGAGCAAAGCCTTACCATTGTTACCGATCAACTCCACATTGCCTGCAGGTTTTTGTTTCAATAGCAACTCCCCGTCGCGAAAAGATACCTTCTCAACCCAATCATCTACAACTATCTGTTCCTGTGCTTCAATTTGCAATGGAGAAATGATGAGCCAGTTTCGGTTCTTCAGAATACGATGAGACTTCGACAACAAATATTTTCCTGTTTCACTATCCAATAAATGCAGTACCTCTTCGATGGCTGCCGGACCAAATCCAAAGCGAGTAATCAATGCGTGAATGATAGTTTTCGAAGAGGACAGTTTTTTCAGTTTCAATATGGGAATATGCAGCTCCTCTCCTCTTTGCTCCACAAGCTTTTCCAATTGAAGGTGAATTACCTCTTCATGAAATTTTTCGAGTTCTCTAAATCGCTGGATGTTGTCATCAAGGTTTTCAATGGCCGTTGGAAAAATTTTTTCAATTATTGGAACAAGTTGATGACGTAAATAATTTCTCGAATACTTATCTGACTCGTTGGAAGAATCCTCAACCCACTGCAACTTGTTTTCTTTTGCATAAGAAAGCAGTTCCTCCTTTCTTGCAAACAACAACGGACGAACAATCTTTCCATGCACAGGAAGCATGCCTCTCATTCCAGCAAGACCTGTTCCCTTGAAAAAATTCATCAGCAGGGTTTCAACATTATCATCCAGATGATGCGCTGTTACAATTAAGGTTCTTCTCTTCCCCTCATCCGCCACCTCTAAACTGTCAACCAATTCGTAAAACCATTCATATCTCAATTCCCTTGCCGCAACCTGGATCGAGACCTTTTTTTCAGCAGCATACTTTTGTGTATCAAATCCTCTTACCAGGCATTGTACCGAATAACTGTCTGCGAGGGATCGCACGAATAACTCATCCCGATCACTCTCCCCTCCTCTCAGTTGGAAGTTGCAATGCGCTATGGAGAACTTATTTCCTATTTGCGATATCAGGTTACACAATACAACAGAATCAACACCACCACTTACGGCGATGAGCAGTTGATGATTGGCATCAAACAAATGCTCCTTTTCAATATACTTTTTAAATTGCGGTAGCAGATTCATGTTATATATGTGGTCACGACTTCAATATCGATAATTCAATTGATAGCAAAGAAACAACTGTATTTTAACTTATGTCGCAAGTTGATTTAAAAGCAAGACCTATTGAATGGGCCTGCAGAACCGTACTCACTGTTCATTTCTTACTGGTGCTTGCAGGTTACGCTAATTACATTCAAGCGAAGTACGCATTAACCACACCAGTAATACCGAGAAGCACCATTGACCTTATTTCCTATCCATTTTTGAAATTGAGCCTGAGCGAGGGGATTGTGTTCATTATAAGTTTGTGGTTCTATTTCATAAGATTTAGAATAGTGGTCTTGTCGATCTCTTCAATTTCCGTAGTTCTCTATTGGGTGATAACCCGCTATTTTTTTTACTTATTATGAACGAGCTTCTGAGTTAATATACCAGTTCTTCATAGGCACTTCTCAATTCGCTGTAAGCGTGGTTCTCGCCCGCTTTCTTTGCCACTTCCATTCCTTTCTCGTAAATACCGATGGCCTGCGCCACCGCTTGATTTCTTTCGTGCAGTTTAGCCAGGTGATAATATGAGCCAATGTATCCCGGGTCTCTCGACAAGATTTCCTCGAACAACAATCTTGCATCATCATCCCGCCCAAGCTTTATATATTCAAGGGCAAGGGCATGCTGCAAAAAATTATCATGTGGATTTTGCTGAAGGAATTCCCTTATTTTCTCAATCCTGTCCATATGAAATAAATTCTTAGAAATCTTTCCCGCCTATCTTTGCGCCACTTATATTTGTGCCATTGAGTTAGTTGCATAAACAACTTGTTAGCACAATTCACAGATTGCCTTAAAAGGATAATATGAAAATATTAGTTTGTATCAGTAAAACGCCTGACACCACAGCAAAAATAGCTTTCACTGATAACAACACGAAATTCGCGGAAGCCGGTGTGCAGTGGATCATTAATCCTTATGATGAATGGTATGCCCTGGTCCGAGCGATTGAGTTAAAGGAAAAAGATGCTTCAACGGTAATACATCTTATTAATGTTGGCGGAGCAGATGCTGAACCCATCATCAGGAAAGCGCTTGCACTTGGGGGTGATGAGGCCATTCGTGTAAACATTAATCCAACCGATAGCTATACAGTTGCTGCGCAAATTGCCGCAATTGCTAAAAGCAACGGATACGATCTCATACTAACTGGAAAGGAAACGATTGATTACAATGGTTCATCGGTTGGCGGAATGGTGGCTGAGTTGCTAGATATGCCCTACGTTGCTCTGGCTACTAAATTTGACTTGAACGGAAACAAAGCCACGATCAATCGCGAAATTGAAGGGGGTGAAGAAACTTGCGAAACTGATCTTCCATTAGTAGTGAGTTGTCAAAAAGGCGTAGCCGAAGCTAGAATTCCAAACATGCGCGGCATCATGGCGGCGCGAACCAAGCCACTAAAGGTTGTAGAACCTGCAGCAGCAAGCACATCAACCTCCGTTGTCAGTTTCGAATTACCTGCACCAAAAGCCGGCGTCAAACTGGTATCTGCTGATCAACCGGAAGAGCTGATTCGTCTTCTTCATGAAGAGGCAAGAATAATTTAAGAAGCAACGATTACGCCCAAATCAAATTATTTCCCAATTCCCAATTCCTAATTTCAAAATTCCAATATGTCGGTTTTAATATTCATCGATCAGTCAGAGGGACATGTAAAGAAAGCTTCTTTTGAGGCCCTGAGTTATGGAAGCAAGATTGCTGAGCAACTTGGAACTTCAGCTGAAGGCGTGGTATTAGGTACAACTAATGAAGATCTTTCTGCACTTGGAAAGTATGGAGTAAAGAAAATACATCACCTCAAGCAGGATTCGCTAAATCACATGGATGCACAGGTGTTTGCTAAAGTAATTGCAGAGGTAGCCAAAACAACTGGAGCGAACTGCATTGTATTTTCAAATAACGTTGATGGAAAAGCAATCGCACCGCGGGTTGCTGCACGATTGAATGCCGGATATGTATCTGGTGCAATTGCGTTGCCCGACACCAAAAGTGGTTTCGTTGTGAAGAAAAACGTTTTTTCGGGTAAGGCATTTGCCAATGTGAAGATCAACTCTGACATCAAGGTAATTGCACTCAACCCAAATTCTTATAGCGTTGCTGAAACCGGTGGAACGGCGGAGGTGGTGGATGCAAATGTGAAAGCCGATGCTCCACGTGTGAAGGTAACGGCTACCAATAAAGTAAAAGGTGAAATTCCATTGAGCGAAGCAGAATTGGTGGTTAGTGGCGGACGAGGACTAAAGGGTCCAGAGAATTGGGGAATGATTGAAGAGCTTGCGAAACTCTTGGGAGCAGCTACAGCCTGCAGCCGGGCAGTGGCCGATGCGCATTGGCGTCCACATCATGAACATGTTGGCCAAACCGGACTTGCCATTGCACCTAATCTTTATATTGCCATAGGAATTTCCGGCGCCATTCAACACCTGGCGGGGGTGAACAGAAGTAAAGTGATTGTTGTAATCAACAAAGATCCCGAGGCTCCGTTCTTTAAAGCCGCAGATTATGGCATTGTGGGCGACGCATTTGAAGTAGTGCCGAAAATGATTGATGCTGTGAAAAAATTGAAAGGAGCGTCCTGATTGGCTTACAAAATTTTTTCCATTTTCGCGTGGTTTTTGCAAGGGTATTTTATTGTTTCTTTGCCGGAATTGGTGATAGATTTCCTGTATTTTCGCATTTAGTTTTATGAAGAAGATAGAGTTAGAAATAGTTGCCTTATCTCACAGCATAACTCAAACACATTCATATGCCGTAGTGTTGGGTGAGGTGAATGGTCTTCGTCGCTTGCCTATTGTGATCGGTGGATTCGAAGCCCAGGCTATTGCGGTTGCCCTTGAAAAAATGCATCCTAGCCGGCCGCTTACGCACGACCTCATGAAGAATTTTATGAATGCCTTTAGCATCGATATGCAGGAAATCGTGATATGCGATCTGCAGGAGGGCATTTTTTATTCGAAGCTGGTGTGTATAAGCGAGAATGATACGGTCGAGATTGATTCCCGAACCTCTGATGCCCTTGCCCTCGCAGTTAGGTTTGGGTGCCCGATATATACCTATGAGCATATCCTTGAAAGTGCGGGGATCCTGATGGAAGATACTTCCACCAAGAAGAAGAAATCGGGCGCAACGGTGACTACAGAAAAAGAAACCACCTCAACTGACGATCTGAAAGCGCTCAGCGTTGATGAATTGAACACCCTGTTAAACGAAGTGCTTGAACAGGAAGATTATATTAGAGCCATCGCTATTCGCGACGAAATCAATAGTCGAAGGAAAAAATAAGCATTTGGGGTTTAGAGTTTAGTGTTTCGCATTCGAAAATTCCTATCAAATAACTAACCGTTCTATATTGTAAAAGATTTAGGTAGATGAGTTGATACCAGATTATAAAATCTACTTCAACCAATCTCAACCCAACACAAACCGCAAAACGCGAAACTCGAAACACGAAACCCGAAATATTATTCGTGATCACATTCCCCAATTGTAAAGTCAATCTTGGTTTACGAATTGTAGCACGCAGGAATGATGGCTTTCATGATCTGGAAACAATTTTTCTTCCCATCCCATTCGAGGATTGTCTTGAGATAGAACGATCACAAGATTCAACATCATTATCAATATCAGGGTTGCCTGTTGAAGGAGATGCAGCAAACAACCTTTGTATGAAGGCATATGAGTTGTTAAAGACCAAGTTTGATCTTCCATCAATTGATATAAAACTGCACAAGCAAATTCCTACCGGGGCAGGCTTAGGGGGCGGTTCTTCGGATGCGGCCTTCATGTTGAAATTGCTCAATAAAAAATTCAATCTTCAATTGAGTACTGATAATTTAATTGATTTAGCCGCTCAACTGGGGAGCGACTGTGCTTTCTTTATTCTCAACAAACCGTGCCTTGGTACTGGTCGCGGTGAGATTCTTGAACCAATCACACTGCCCCGAATCGAAGGCTTATCGGGTTTTTTAGTAATGCCCGGCATACACGTTAGTTCGGCCTGGGCATTTCAACAGATTACTGCGAACAAACCAACGAAAAACATTCGCGAAATTATTTCTTCGCCCATTGAGAACTGGAAGATTGAACTGCAAAACGATTTCGAAAAGCCAGTCTTTGATAAACATCCTGAATTGAAAACCATCAAGGAGCAGCTTTATGCATCGGGCGCCGTCTACGCTTCACTAAGCGGCAGTGGCTCCGCACTGTATGGATTGTATAGAGAATTGCCAACAATTACATTTCCCGCAACCTATGCGGTAAAATCTTTCGCGCTGCTTCCAAACGAAAGCCAATAGTCAGTTACTTTTGCACCATATATGATGGAGATCTATAAAGAATTTTCTTTTGATTCGGCTCACTTCCTTCCAAATGTGCCTGATGGACACAAGTGCAAGCAAATGCATGGACATACTTATAGATTACGTGTGGTGTTAAAAGGGAAAACTGATCCAAAGCTGGGCTGGATCATGGATTTTAAAGAACTGAAAGATGCAGTGTCACCTGTAATTGACCAGCTCGACCATAAGTTAATCAACGATATCAAGGGACTCGAAAATCCAACAGCTGAAAACATTACCGTTTGGATCTGGAACCAAATCAAGCCCTCGCTTTCTTCGCAACTCAGCAGAATTGAGCTGTATGAAACACCTACGACTGGTGTCATTTACGCAGGCGATTAGTGTAGGAAATCTTGCTCCGAAATTGGCAATTTGCAATCATAAAAATGTGGGCGGCTCAAATAGGTATTTCCTAGCATGGGCAAAAAACAAAGGTCAACTCATAAAACTGTGGCTAGCTCAAGTTGGAAGTTCTTACTGTACCACAAAGAAAAATGACCGTGTGACTTTGTACAGGAAGGAGTGGCTTGCATTTATGAGAAATTCCTTTTGTTCCGATGGTTGCATCATGCTGTAGTTCTTATAAGACCACTAAGCGGGAGAAAAATCTTCGATTTTTCCTTCGAACACGGTTGACTAAGTGTCATTATTATGGATCGAAATAGTTATAGACAAAATGGCCTTCGGCCATTTCTTTGTGTTCTTGTAAGAACTTCCAAATGAGTAAATCAAATAACAGTAATCAAACTGCGATTACAAGCCTCTTCTCCTTGAAAACGGCGACTTCCATTTTATAATCAACTATTACACATTCCTTCGTGGTAAAAAAGAAGCATCTTACTCCAGCAACTTCTATTTAATGAAAGTTGTCCCGCCTGGGCTGCCTGTTGCCTTTCCGGGCCTAATAAGAAGTAACTAGTTCAAAGTTCTTCGAAAATATGAGTTGCCAGTTGGTTCTGAGCGCAGCCGAAGGATTGCCAATTGCCTATTTCGAAGCGAAATCTCCCGACAACATTTAACCAATCTCGCTCATCAGATCATTTAGATCCAGCGGTTCAGTTATCATATGTAATTGCCCTGATGAATCAATCGGCCATTTATCCCGAGGTCGGTCCCAATACAATTCAACTCCATTTTCATCCGGATCATTCAGGTAGAGTGCCTCAGAAACTCCATGATCCGACGCACCGGTCAATGGGTAATTTGCATCAATCAACCTTTTTAAAATCACTGCGAGATCTTTTCTTGTAGGATATAATACCGCAACGTGAAAAAGTCCGGCGCTACGCACGGGCGCAGGAGAAGCGTCCTTGGAATACCAGGTATTCAAGCCAATATGATGATGATATGCTCCGGCTGAAACAAACACCGCACTACTCCCATAATGTTGCATCACTTCAAATCCAAGCAGGTCCCTGTAAAATTTCAATGATCGTTCAATATCAGCAACCTTCAAATGAACGTGACCGATTCTTGTTTGCGGCGGGACTGTATATTCCATAAATCACATTTAATTGTTGAATGGTCACAATTTCCGACTTTATTTACTAGGAAGGCTAGGAGAAATTGGCAATAGGCAATAGTCAACTGGCAACTTATGTGGTAATTCCTAATAAAATATTTGCCTGTTTTCTTCTTGAGTGCACCAGAAATCACAAGGATATTGGCATATCAATTTTTTTGATCGAATGATCGAAGGTCGCTTCAATACTTCATTCTGTGTGTCCAAGGTGTCTTCTTCGTGTGACCAGCTTCGCGAGGGCTTTGTGGCACTTGTTGTAAATGAAGGATAAAATCAGTATTTTGCACTCAAATCAGACCTATTAAATCGGTAGTCTACATATCACAGTTCCTCAGTTCGAATCTCGATCTTCTCGATCATCGAGGTTAACGATATCGCCCACGTCTCCCTGTTCTATTTCTCTTTATTTATTAGCCTTTTAATATCATTGAATGCGTTCCGTTCATACTTATTCTGATAAGACTCAACATTATCTTCAACTCGAGGATCAATATGGTGCACATAACTATCATCCTATTCCCGTAGTCCTCAAAAAGGGACAGGGCGTTTTTGTTTGGGATGTTGACGATAAAAGATATTACGATTTCCTGAGTGGATACTCGGCGGTTAACCAGGGTCATTGTCATCCAAAAATTATTGCAAGCCTTATTGATCAGGCACAGAGGCTCACACTCACATCGAGGGCTTTTCATAATGATTTGCTCGGCGAATATGCGCAGTTCATCACCTCCTATTTTGGATATGACAAAGTGTTGCCGATGAATACAGGTGTTGAAGCCGTTGAAACAGCCATCAAACTTTGCAGGAAATGGGGGTATGAAGTAAAAGGTATTCCAGCCAATGAAGCAAAGATCATTGTATGCGAAGGAAATTTTCATGGCAGAACAACCACGGTCATCTCATTCAGCACTGACCCTTCCGCATATACGAATTACGGTCCCTATATGCCCGGCTTCATCAAAATTCCATACAACGATATCTCTGCCTTATCAACAGCTTTGCAACAGAAGAATGTTGTTGGATTTTTGGTGGAACCTATCCAGGGTGAAGCAGGTGTTGTGGTTCCAAACGATGGATATCTCAGCAAGGCAAAAGAGTATTGTGAAATGGCAAATGTTTTATTCATTGCCGATGAAATTCAAACCGGACTGTCAAGGACTGGCAAAATGCTTTGTTGCGATCATGAGAACGTGCGACCCGATATATTGATCCTTGGAAAAGCACTGAGTGGTGGAGCTCTTCCTGTGTCGGCAGTGCTGGCTAACGATGAGATCATGCTCACTATCAAACCGGGTGAACATGGTAGTACCTATGGAGGTAATCCTCTAGCCTGCAAGATTGCAATAACCGCACTTACAGTTTTGAAAGAAGAGAATATGACGGAGAACGCTGAAGAAAGAGGACGACAATTGAGAGAAGGATTGCAAAAATTAAATTCGAAACATATAAGTGTGATCAGGGGCAAAGGATTGTTAAATGCAATTGTTATTAAGCACAGCGATTCTGAAGGTGCCTGGAAATTATGTCTTGCTCTAAAAGAAAATGGCTTGCTGGCCAAACCAACGCATGGAGATAAGATTCGTTTCGCACCTCCTCTTTTGATTACTGCGCAGCAAATTGACGAGTGCATTAACATAATTCATAAGAGTCTCTCGGTATTTCATTGAAGCGATGCAAAAAGGCATTTGATTTTGATAAGATAGCCTAGTGCTATATTGCACCCCATATGGCTGAAGCTCACCTTCATCACGAAGAACATTTACAGAGTTCTGATTTTTTAACTGATGTTGTTATTGGCATGTCTGATGGATTGACAGTTCCATTTGCATTGGCAGCGGGGTTAAGCGGAGCGATCCAATCCACCAATCTTATTGTGATTGCGGGTCTGGCTGAGATTGCTGCAGGTTCAATTGCCATGGGACTAGGCGGATATCTCGCGGGCAAAACAGAAATCGATCACTATAACGCAGAGCTGAAACGCGAATATGATGAAGTAGAACGCTTGCCACAGAAAGAAAAAGAAGAAGTGAAGGAATTTTTTGCGGGTATTGGTCTCAGTGAGGAACTGCAAGAACGAGCAGTAGAGGAAATGACCAAGGACAAAGACCAGTGGGTTGATTTCATGATGAAATATGAATTGGGACTCGACAAACCCGATCCCAAACGCGCAAGGAAGAGTGCGTTTAATATCGGTGTATCCTATATAGTTGGCGGATTGATACCGCTTACTCCATACTTTCTTGTGGATAGCGCGATCACAGGATTGAAGATCTCAGCGGTGATCACTATCATTTGTTTATTCATCTTTGGATATTTCAAAAGCAAGAGCACCGGCATACATCCTATTGGCGGCGCCATCAGAGTTACACTCATTGGTGCGCTGGCAGCCGGTTGCGCATTCGGGATTGCCCGATTAATTACAACGGCATAATCATCACGAGACTAAGGAATGAGGTGAGTTGGCCAGGAAGTAACGCTCCAGATATTCTGAAATCAAATGTATGTTAGTTCAATTCTTTAGCTTGATATCGGGCAATATGGCCATCACAAAAACAATCGCCACTGACACTAATAATAAATAAATCCCCATTTGCTTTACCGGGCAAATTCCACTGTAGCAAGTTGTATACAAAAAATAGGTTCTAATGGTGTAAGCAACTATCAACGTTGCAACCAACCAATTGGTACGCTTTGCCCACACACGCGGAATTAAGAATAGCAAGATGGCAATGCATGCAAAAATTATAAATAGCTTTCCTGGTCTGCCATACATATAGTCTTCAGAATAAAAACCAGTGAAGTATTTATTTAAGTCGGGGTGAAAAGTCCATGGAAGAAAGCAAGCCCAAATAAGTAAGAGCGCGGCAACAATACCGACGATGCTGGAATATTTCATGCTTGAAATTACCTGGTAAAGGTTCAAGGTACAAGATACAAGATCCAAAAAAGCACCAAATCTCAAAACTCAAATAAATCTCAAAACTCAAATACCAAACATACCTATTCTTAATAAAAAAGGCGAAGAAACTTCGCCCTCTAATACTTTGATCCTTGCCCCTTTTTTCCTTGGACCTTTCTTGTGCCTTGTTCCTTGTTCCTTGTGCCTTTCTTGTGCCTTGTTCCTTGGACCTTTCTTGTTCCTTGTCCCTTGATCCTTGGACCTTCAAATAAAAACCCGCCTAAGCGGGTTTTTATTTGAGGTACCGAGCAGATTCGAACTGCTGTAAAAGGTTTTGCAGACCTCTGCCTAGCCGCTCGGCCACGGTACCGCACTGATGGCTGCAAATGTACATGTTAGGGTCTATCGACCCAAACTATTTCACTGTATATTGCGTGCCTGCCCAATCGTTCCCGATTGAAACGAGCGGGTTTCAACAAATATTTTGCAAATGCAAAGGATTCCGGAGTCGGAATTGATCGTAAACCATCGCGGTGCCATTTATCACCTTGATGTCAGGCCCGACGAATTGGGGAGCACCATCATTACCGTTGGTGATCCCACAAGAGTTTCTGCAGTGAGTCAATATTTGGATCGTGTTGAATGCCGATGCAGTCACCGCGAATTCATTACACACACAGGATATCTTGGCAAAAAAAGGATAAGTGTAGTATCAACTGGTATAGGAACTGATAACATCGATATCGTTCTCCAAGAGCTGGACGCGTTGGTGAATATAGACCTTCAATCAAGAACCATCAAACCAACGCTTACGCAACTCAACATCATTCGGGTTGGCACGTCGGGCTCGCTTCAAAAAGATATTGGTGTCGATAACTATGTTGCTTCTTCGCATGGATTGGGAATAGATAACCTGCTGAACTTTTATCGACACGAACAAAATGAAGAAGAAAAACAGTTGTTACAATCTTTCGTTACACAAACGCAATTGCACAACAGCATTGCTTATCCTTATATCGCAGGAGCCAGTCTCTCATTGCTCAAACATTTTGTGAGTGGATTTCAACACGGTATTACGGTGACTTGCCCCGGATTCTATGGGCCGCAGGGACGTGTGCTGCGTTTGGGGCTTTCCAATCCAATGCTGGTCGATAAACTCACACAATTCAATTTTGGTCAACACAGAATCACCAATTTCGAAATGGAAACTTCAGGAATATATGGATTGGGAAAACTATTAGGACATCATTGCTTATCACTCAGTGCTATCGTTGCTAACCGCATTACGCGAGAGTTTTCAAAAGACGTACACAAAACTGTTGATCTGTTAATCAGGAAAACATTAGAGACAATAGGTGTAATTGACAATTGAGTCAATTCGGGCAGCTCACTCCGCTCGGGATCAGAACTCCGGGGGACCACAAGGATCACACCTTTACTTCATGCAACTTTCGAAATCTTTCAATCCTGATCATCTTTCGGAGCGAAATCTCCTAAAGAAAATTGTCCGAATAAAATCTGAGGATACAGGCCTCGCTTGATTACAGCTTAGGTTTTTGCCCGAATTGATAAACGATTCCACCGAGAATATTAAATCCATATGCCTGGTACTGGTGCCAGCGCTCGTATTTGTTGTTGAAGATATTATTCATTTGCAACCACAAATTAAATTGCTTGGTAATTCTGAACTCAACACCTGCGCTCATATCAAAACCGGTTGTGCCTTTAAATGCATCTCCATTCTTTCCACGATACTGAGGCCCATCCCACGCATACAGATCTGTGCGCAACCAGAGATCCTTCATCAATCTCCACTTAAGTGCTGCGTCCAATTCCAACGGAATCAAACCCCAGGCTTTCTTCTCCCGCTGCAGGTTGGTGAATTGATTGAAATCTAATTTCGCGCTTGCGCTAAATACTTCTCCTTGCGTATAGGCAACTTCACCATGCAACTGTAACACTTCCATACTTGGTTCATATATGGTGATGAAAGTCTTTCCATCATTCATATCGTTAACAAACAGTGGCTGGTTCTTATAAATATTGAACCCAATCTTTCCGGAGTAATTAAAATGATTATTAATTGTTCCCTTAAAACCAGCATACCTCTCCTGCACGCGAGCATTGCGGAGGGAATCGGGCATCGCAATCCACGGATTCATTTCCGCAAAGCGTTGATAAGAACCTTTGTTATAGTAGCCAATCCATCCGGCTTGTATAGTGAATCGCTGATCATTGGTGGTGATTTCGGCCATAATGTTGGGCAACAGTGTAAACGCTTTCCTATCCCACGAAGGAATTATACCAGCAACGCCGTAAATATTTGGCGTCTTCAACAACAATGATGGCTTAATCAGATAAAGATTGTTAGTAAATGAGTTGGTGGTTGAACCACTGGGCCTGAAATTGGTGAGATCAGCAGTCAGCTCCAAACTGAATCCAAAACTTCTTCCGAATGTTTTTTCCAAAGGAAGATTAAGTACTGTATTCGCTTCTGTTCCTTTTGGATCGCGGTTGTTTCCAAAAACCGAGATATACAGATTCGGATTATAAGTTAATCCATATTCAGTGGGTACCGTATTCCTAAAATTCGCTTTTGCCTCAAAGGTCTGGAAGCGCTGCAGTAATTGTTCTTTAGAGAACTTCAGCGAATCAGGTTTGTATCCGTAGAAATAATAGTCTTCAGATTTAAAACCAATCTTGCCATTCAACTCATTGTTGTTAGCCAACCTCATGGTACCATTCAGACGAACGCTGGTCCGACTGTTCTTTTGAAAAGGCAAATCGCCTTTTGAAGTATAATGATCTGCAAAAGCGTTGAAGTATGCGTTCTTATCGTTACCGAAACTAAAACCTGCCTGTATATAAGGTTGGTGAACTGTTCCAATTCCAGCCTTGATGTAATTACTATAATCCCACGCATTGAGTGAATCAATTTTCAATGCAACCGGATTCAACTCCGCCGGTTGATATGCAAACATTAGGTTTTGCACAGGTATATTATAGTTCAACCTGGCATGACTGGTATCGGCGCCAGGAGCACTTGCAGAAAAATTAATCTTCGGCATTTCCTTCAGCGTGGGCTTGAAGGTGGAAGTAATATCAATGGTCTTTCTTTTTGAAGTATCCTGGGCTTTCGCCAGGATTCCAAGGCACAGGGCACAAGGCACAAGCAGAACCAATTTATATGTCTTGCATTGAATCATTTCGAATTTCTTATTTGAAAAATCCTATTTGCTTTTCCTTTTAGTCGAGAACTACCGCAATTGAGTTGCCTCTTCGTCTAGTTGCCTTCAACTTTACTTTGACTTTTCTCTTCTTGCGCTACTTTATCCAGTTTTGATTTCGCTTCGGTTCTTAGCGTTTCAATGCGAGCATTATCCACCACACTCTGATACGTCGCCTTTGCATTGAAATAATCTTTCTGCGCATAATAAATATCACCTAAGAGTATATACGATCTTGTCACCCATTCTTCATATGAGCCCGATTTATTAATCACTTCAAATGCTGCCTTCTCGGCATCCTTCATCTGATTTTGTTTGAAATAACAATTTGCGATTTCATACCTGGCTTCAGCACCATATGCAGCTTTGCTCAATGAGATTACGCTGCGCAGGTAAGTGATGGCCTGGTCGCACTGGTTATTCAGCACGTAAGATCTGGCGATAGCCATATTGGCCAACACGCGATCATCATTGCTGATGTTCTTTTGATTCAATAAATCTTTTGCGTTGTTCATTGCTTCGCTCCATTTTTGTAATTGGTACTGGCTCCGCAACAATCCACGCATGGCTTCCAGTTTATTTGCGTCGGTGGATGCAAAATCCTTGAGTCGAGAGAAATAATTCTCTGCCTTTACATAATCTTTCAGATCGAAGAAATATAGTCGTGCTGCCTGCAGCAGTGACTTCTCACCAAATTTATTCGGTACCCGGTCGGCAACCACTTCATATCCTGCCGCTGCCTTCGCCCATTCTTTGCGATTGAAATAAATTTCACTCTTATAGTAATTCGATTCCAGTGAATATTTGCCATCAGGGAATCGTTGCAGGTATTGCTCGAACTTGCTTAATGCGCCGGCGAAATTGCCATTACTGAATTGAACTTCCGCCTCTGCATAGGCAAGTGAATCTTCCGTGCTTGTGGAAATTTCTTTACCAAGAGATTTCGCAAAGTTTACATATTCGCCGGTTCTGCCTTCTTCAATATAGATCACACGTGCATTACTCAATGCTTCGTCTGCTTCATATGAATCAGGAAACTGCTGGATAAGAGCCGTGTATTGATTTAGGGCCTCTTTATTATTATCTAGATTGTAATAAGCAATACCAGAACGCAGGTAGGCTCTCGGCTTCAGTGCTTCACTGTTCACGGCAGTAATCACATTCTTCAAATACGGAAGCGCTTCGCGATACTTTGCATCAGCCAGGTAACTATTAGCAATCTCCATATTGGCATCTGCAATCAATTCAGATGTGGGGAATCTGCGATCAACGGTTTTGAGCAGGTTAATTTTTTCAGTTGGATTGTTTACGCCCGTAACCATGGCTTTTTGGAACAAGGCGTAATCCTCGGCAGGCCAGGAATACTTCAGAGCCATATCATACATCGCAAGGGCCTTCTTGTAATCCCGCAACATATAATAGCAATCAGCGGTGCGCATATAAGCATCCTGTTCCATCTGACTGCTGTTGATCTGGGGTGTTTTTGCAATTTGTTCAAAGAAGGAAAGCGACTGCCTGTAATTTTCTTTCCGAAGAAATGCATATCCCAGGTCATATTTTGCATTTATTGGATTCACCTCACCATTGGTGACCGGATTCTTCAGGTATTCAAAAAGAAACTTGATGGCATCATCCAACTTGTTTAGTCTATATGAAAGCTCGCCTTTCCAAAAATTAATCAATGGAAGAATAGGTTCATTATATTGATCCTTCAATGCTTTATCCAGGAGTTCATTTGCGGTCACGAGCATTCCATCATTGATGTATTCTGTAGCGCGTCCATATAGAATTCTTGGATACAATCGCTTGGCGTTTTCAGAAGGATTCTTCAATCCTTCAATTAATGCGAGCGCATCTTTGAAGTTATTAGTTTTGGTACCGAGGTCAACCAACAATTCACGCGCTTCGGTGCCGTATTCTGAATTGGGATAAGTTTCCAAAAACTTCTTTAATTCTCTCAACGCCACATCCTGGTATCCCAATTCGAAGGAAAGTTTTGCGTAGTTGAAACTTGCGATTTCTTTTTGAACAGCATTGCTGTTATTAGCTGCACTTAGCGAGAATGCATTTCGGGCATTGGCCTTCTGCCCGGTTTTCAAATACGCATCGCCCAAAAGGTACATTGCATTTTGTGCGAGCGAATCCTGCTCGCCTCCAATTTGCTTGAATCCTTCGATAGCCTTATTATAATTCTTCGCTACGTAGTATGAATATGAAAGTTCATAAAGATCTTGCCTATTCACCTTTTTCGATTGCTGAACATATTGTTCCAGGTATGGAAGAGCTTTATCAAACTGCTTCTTTTCAAAATATCCGTGACCCACCAATTGCTTTAATTCAAGGTCATAGTATTGGCCACCTTTCTTTAGCCTGGCCTCGGCATAATCAATGGCTTTATCTTTTTGTCCCTGAATTAAGTAAATATTAGCAATGTAATAAGGCACAACATCCCGATAGGTTGGATGATCTTCCACCACTTTAAAGGCTTCTTGTGCATCTGAATATTTTTTCTCGTAGAAAGAAATGAACCCATAATAATAATTCGCATCAATGTAATTGGGATCTTTCGGAAGTTGCCTGATGGCATCGAATAAGGGTTTTGCCTTATCAAAATTCTTTACCGTGAAATAGGAATACCCCTGGTGGAATTTCATGTCGGCAATTTCCCTGTTGCTCAAATTATCAGGCGGTGCTTTATCATAGGTAGAAAGGGCCTGGGCATAATCCTTATTGCGGAAGTAGTATTCTGCCAAATGAAAATTCATCATCTCTACCCGGGCTGCATTGTCTTCCAGGTTGATGTATTCGTCGGCTTTTTGCGCCGCGGCTCCTTCCATCTGCTTGAGCCCGCATACTATGGTATAGTAATGGATTTCCTGGGCATTCAAAGCCTGGTTGGTGCGGTCGCTCTCCCGCAGTTGCAACTCCAATTCCTTGAACAGCGGGTAAGCAAGGCTGTAATTTTCTTTCTGGAAATATTCTTTGGCAAGGTGAAAATTTGCCTGGGGATCGGTATAGTTGCGTGTTTGCTGCGAAAAAGAAAAATGGGCAGTGAACAGTACGATCGGGATTAAGAGTGTTCTTTTCATTCCTGCTATTCTTTTTTCAGATAGATGAAACAAACAATACCGGTCGTCTACAATGAAATGTTATAATCTTCGTTTGTTCCAAAGTCCCTGTTGCGAGTTAACGGAGTAAAGATTCTGATTATTTTATGTTCAACCAAACATCGTTCCAAACACCTGTGTATAACTCAACAGATTAACAATTCTTTCAGGAAGAGCAATTCAATTACATTTGAAAAATCAAAATCAAATCCAATGAGAAGGCTAACCTCTACCGACTATTCAGTCACTTCTTTCAATCTTACCATGTTGTTGTTACGGGTTGCTTTTGGAGCATCGATCCTTTTCAATCATGGGTTACCCAAACTCACAAAGTTTGCGTCTATGCAATCCAGTTTTTTTGATCCATTGGGCATCGGTTCAAAATGGTCATTGATATTGGTAATCTTCGCCGAAGTCTTCTGTGCAATCTTGCTGGTCATCGGATTGTTCAGTCGATTCGCAGCTATCCCTCTCATCATTACTATGCTTGTTGCCATTTTCCTTGCCGGTAAGGGACAACCTGTAAGTAAATTGGAACTTCCAATCTTGTTTGCCACTGCTTTTATTGCCGTGCTGCTTGCTGGGCCCGGAAGATTGAGTGTTGATGGAGTGATTGGAAAGTAGGACCTCACCCCCCCATCGTCTAAATTCGGAAATTGATTTTTTCGCCCCCTGAAGGGAGCAAAGAAGTTCACTCTTGACTAGAAGCTCACGTGGGAAGTTCGAGATTCAAAATTTGATATTTCATGTAGTTGAAGATTTATGTTAAATGTTTGAGGTTAACTTCGAAGCTTGAACGATCCGGAATCTGGAATCTTGAATTTTGAATTCAGATGTACATAACAGAAACACAAGTCAGGGTTAGATATGCGGAAACCGACCAGATGGATGTGGTGTATCACGGAAATTATGCGCAGTATTTTGAAGTGGGCCGAGCTGAATCCATCAGGCAATTGGGATATACGTATAAAGACATCGAAGAATTGGGAATCATCATGCCCATTGTTGAGTTCCATCTCAAATTTATAAGACCCGCACATTACGACGACTTACTAACGATTAAGACTACTCTAAAAGAATTGCCAACGGATCACAAGATCGAATTCAACCAGGAAGTTTATAACGAAGCCGGGAAATTGCTGACCGTTGGAAAGGTGCTTCTTTTCTTTTTGAATGCTGCAACGAGGCAGAAGGTGGCGATGCCGGAGGAGCTCAGACAAAAGCTAGTGCCGTTCTTTCCTGTGAGTGTAGAGAAGGGCTAAAGCCCAGTTGTGCCCCCAGCCTGAAGGCTGGGGTAATAAAAATCCCACGAGTGGATTGAACAAATGATTGAGCGATCCCTGGCCTGAAGGGCAGGGATGATCACTTTAATACATCAAGTACTTGATACATCTTCCTGACCATTGCAGTTGCCGATCCATCATAGTTGTTTACAATGATCGCAAAGATGTATTCCTTTCCATCTTTGCTTGTATGGTATCCGGCAAATGATCTTGCGCCGCCGATGGAGCCGCTCTTCATCTTCATTCCATTGTAAGTAGGAAGTGACAAATAGAACGAATTGTACCAGGGTCGCGTCTTTGCATACTGCAGCACTTTTACGAGTGAGTTGGTGGTGACTCGATTTTGGGGAGAAAGGCCACTGCCATCGATAATATTAATTGCTGCCTTATCAATTCCTTGCTTCGCCCAAAACTCCTGGACCAGCTCTACTCCTTTTTCGGTTGAGCCGAACCCCGTTTTTTCAAAGGCGATAGTTTTGATGAACGCCTCTCCATATAAATTGATGCTCCTGCGAAGAAACCAAAAATTGAGACTGTCCAACGGAGGAGAAAAGTGTTCGGCTATCAAAACCTTTTGTGAAGTGTCCGGATCTCTCCACGGAATAGACAAAGAAGTCTCCTTTATTCCCGGGATGTGATAAATCAATTTTGCTGAATCGAGCTTTACTTTGATTGCCCGACAAGCAAATTCCGAAGGATTCTGAACTGCACCTGAAATCACAAAATTTCTTTCACCAACAGGAATAGTTCCTTTTGCAGACCAAAACATTTCGTCCATTGGTGGATATAAATAGGCATTGTCGCCAGTTCCTTTGGCGGCCGCCTTTATTTCATTTCTGCATGTTAGCCTGTAGAAACCAGGAGTAATCTTCGCGATCTCAACGTCGCTTCCTATTTCATTGCCCGATCGAAGCGTGACATCAAATTGATTTTCTCTCCAATTTAACTGACCCGCGCCTGCACCATAGTAATTGCCTACATCATCCCAAATCCATCCTCCGGGCCTGGATTGGAAACTAAAACGCGAGTCGTCTGTCTGTATAAACCCCGATATAGACTTGATTTTTTTTGATCTCAATGCGCCTATCCATTCATTAATAATGTAGTCTTCTGTTGTGGATTCAAATCTCCAACTACCAAGGGATGGATCACCAGAGGAAGTAATAGTAATATCACCCACTATTCCATTCTTAATTTTGCCCTGGTATGAAAATTCAGTTTTGTATCTGTAGCCATTTCCTAATATTTCAAAAGCGGCGCCACTTGTGAACAATTTCTGACAACTCGCCGGAGCCAGGCCAATCTCTGAATTCTTATCAAAAATCACCTTACCGGCTTTTACATCTATAACATAAAGACTGTATATCGCGTGTCGCATTTGTGAATCCTTTTCGAATAGATCAGTGGCGGACTTTAATTTACCAGCAACATCTTGCGCAGTAAGCTGCATTAAAAAGAGTAAGCAACAAATAAAACAAGAAACAATTCTCATGTCATTACTTTGCAGTCAAATTAAATATTTATAATGAATCAGCAGGTGATATATGCTTCCATTCTCACGATTGGGGATGAATTATTGATTGGACAAGTGATAGATACCAACAGTGCATGGATTGCGCAGGAGTTGAATAAAATAGGTGTGTGGGTGAAGAGAAGGATTTCGGTAGGTGATGTAAAGGACGACATTCGAAAAGCATTAGATGAAGAATCAAAACACTCTCAAATCATTTTGATGACAGGTGGTTTGGGACCAACGGCCGATGACATTACCAAGCCCTTATTGTGTGAATATTTTGGCGGAAAAATGATTGTGAATGAACAGGTACTCAACCATGTTAAATATCTATTTGAAAAAGTCTACCGAAGACCCGGTCCTATACTGGACATGAATTTAAAGCAAGCAGAAGTTCCCGATATCTGCACTGTTTTGCATAATGCGAGAGGCACGGCTCCAGGGATGTGGTTCGAAAAAAATGGAAAAGTGTTTGTATCGATGCCCGGTGTTCCGCATGAGATGAAAGGACTAATGCAAGATAAAGTGATCCCAAAACTGCAAGAACATTTCGTAATGCCTGCCATTGTTCATCAAACCGTATTTACGGCAGGTGCTGGTGAATCAATGGTGGCCGACAGAATCAAACATTGGGAAGCAAAATTACCATCACATATCAAGCTCGCATATTTGCCAAGTTATGGTATGGTGCGGTTACGATTGACATCAATAGGTGACGATAAAAATAAATTGGAAGAAGAGCTGGAACAACAACTTTCAGAATTGAAGCCTTTGATTAGTGAATGGTTTGTGATTGATTCAGATCTCACCATGCCACAGGTGGTTGGCAAAATGTTGAAGGAAAGAAAGCAGACCACCTCAACCGCAGAAAGTTGTACCGGCGGATATATTGCACATTTACTAACACTTGATCCTGGTGCATCGAGTAATTATAAAGGAACAGTAGTTTGTTACGACAATGAAGTAAAAATTGATATACTGAATGTAGATCGAAATACTATCGATCATGAGGGCGCAGTGAGTGAACCTGTGGTAGTGCAAATGGTAAAGGGTGCCCTGGCGAAATTGAAAACGGACTATGCAATTGCAACTTCCGGTATTATGGGACCAGATGGGGGATCAGAAAAAAAGCCTGTAGGCATGGTATGGGTCGCTGTTGGAAACAAGGATAAGATTGTAACAAGGGAATTTCAGTTTAGGTTTGACAGGGTGCGCAATATAGAAATGACTGCAATGAATGCACTAAATCTTCTTCGCAAGTTCATACTGGAAATTGAGTGCGGCTAAAGGTCCGCTCTTTTATGAACCTGCTCTCTTGTGCCTTCTCCTCTTGGACCTTTCTTGTGCCTTGTACCTTGTTCCTTGTGCCTTGCTCCTTGCCTTGTACCTTGTACCTTTTCCCTAACTTTGGCGCGTTTGGTTGCTTGCTTGTGTATCTTCTTTGCTACTTTGTGCGAGTTACGGTTCTTGCATGGCAACCAATCTTAAAAATCCAAACAGAGAATCAATATGGCCACTGTTGACCTGGTAATGCCTAAATTGGGCGAAAGCATTATGGAAGCCACTATTCTCAAGTGGCACAAACAGCCGGGCGACCCGGTTAAGATGGATGAAACGGTCCTTGAAATCGCCACTGATAAGGTGGATAGCGAAGTTCCCTCTACTTCTGCCGGTGTGGTAGAAGAATTACTATATAAGGTGAATGATGTTGTGCCTGTGGGAGCAATCATTGCGAAGATCAGAACCGGAGCTGCTGAAACTTCTACAACACCAAAAATTCATACACCACCACCCTCATCCATACCCGAATCTGCCTATACTCCTATCCAGGAAGTAAAATCAGAGTTTACCCCAAGAACGGAATCAAAACCATCAGTGAATGGAAATCGTTTCTATTCGCCGCTGGTTTTGAATATTGCCGCAAGCGAAGGCGTGAGCATGAGTGAACTTGAGAAAATCCCTGGTACCGGAAATGAGGGAAGAGTTACTAAGAAAGACATTCTGCAATATGTGGCTGGAAGGAAATCGGGATACCGCAGCCCGCAGACCACGGACGACAGACCACAGACCACTACCCGTTTCACCTCGCCGGTAGCTAAAGAAACTGAGGTTGCTACTTATAGTGTGCCTACATCATTTAGTGGGAATGTAGAGATTATTGAGCTTGATAGGATGCGGAAGCTGATTGCAAAGCATATGGTGGACAGTAAGCACACCAGTCCACACGTCACCAGCTTTGCTGAATCAGACGTGACCCATATGGTGATGTGGCGCGATAAGATCAAGAAAGAATTTGAAAAAAGAGAAGGAGAAAAAATAACCTTCACTCCATTATTTATAGAGGCCATCGTGAAATGCATCAAGAAATATCCATGGCTGAATAGTAGTCTTGATGGCGACCGGCTGATTGTGAAGAAAGACATTAATATTGGAATGGCCACTGCCTTACCGACCGGTAATCTCATTGTGCCTGTAATCAAGAATGCAGACCAATTAAATCTTGTTGGACTCACCAAACAAGTCAACAGTCTTGCCAACGCGGCTCGCAATGCTAAATTGAAGCCCGATGATACACAAGGAGGAACCTTCACGCTCACGAATGTTGGTTCGTTCGGAAGTATCATGGGAACGCCTATCATTAATCAACCACAAGTGGCGATACTTGCAGTTGGTGCAATTAAGAAACGTCCTGTTGTTATTGAAACAGAACATGGAGATAGCATAGCGATCAGGCATATGATGTACATATCGATGTCGTATGATCATCGCATCATTGACGGTGCGCTTGGCGCAACGTTTCTCACCGCTGTTGCAAAAGAGTTGGAAAACTTTGATCCCAATCGGGAAGTATAATAGTTGACAGATGACAGTTGACGGTAGATGTTGTCAGGTCCATTGGCTCACCTGGATAAATTTCTTTTCCTCTGGCACGTAAAACAGAAAAATCCATTCGGACTGATTAATGAAATTGGCAACGTTCACCTGCCCAAGAAAGTGAATCTTTTCACCTTTTAACGGGATGGGTGATTCATCTGTCTGAATCCATTTGGGAGTTGACTTCACTTGACTAATGATTTTAGAAGGGTCACTTGGCTTATTGGAATTCTTAGCATCAGTATATTCTTGTTTCAATCTCTCCCAATAATCGCGTTCAAAATCGTCATAATTGAATACCTCATCACTTCCTGCGTAATTTATTTTGTTTCCGGTCTGTTTGAATACTGTGATATAGTAGTCACCATATTCACATAAAAAATGCCGGGATTCAATCTTATCAGATTGTCCTTTATGATGAAATACAAAATGGGCATATCCATTCCAATCATCGTTGATTTTCCTTAAATCAAATGAACACAATGGAAGGAAGTGGTTTTGTTCTACCGCTGAGGGATCATTAAACACAAACTCTAAGTCAGGAAAGAGCCGCACATCTTCAGTTTTCAAAACCACGGCATCGGCTGAGGGCTCAAATATTCCCCCATTATAAGTATTACCTGATTCATCGAATAACTCAGGTCTTAAGTTTTGAAATTCCTTTTTGAGTTTTTCGAGTTTTCTCTTCTTAAAAAAACCGAACATATGAGATTATTGCTTTGGGCCTTCTTGTCTCTTGAACCTTGGGCCTTCTGATTTCTTGAAACTTGGATCTTCCTTGTACCTTGTGCCTTGTGCCTTGGCCCCTTTGTCCTATTGTCTCTTCTTACTCTCCCGCACCGGAACCTTCTTCCCATATTTCTCCAACCGATATACGAAAGTTCCGCCATCATTGGTCACGACAAATAAATTATCATAGGCATTGTCTGGAAGATCGGTCAACAACTGCTTGCCACAAAGTTCATTTACGATATCGTCTACGGTATTGCTATGTCCAACGATCAATATACTGCCTGTCATATTCTTTAATTTGTTGATGAATTCAGCGTCGGGCTTTGGCCCATATATCTGAATAGGAACCTTGGTTGCTTTGCTGATAGGTTCAGCGGTGGATTTGGTTCTGATGGTATTGGTTGAATAGATGGCCGTAATCTTCTTTTTATGCAAATACTTTTTCAAATCTGTTGCCCTTTTGGTGCCTTCTATCGACAAAGGAGGGTCGGTACTTGTCATTGAGGCTGAATCACCTGAAGCTTTTTCGGCATGTCTTACTATATAATATGTCTGGGAATATGACGTTAGAGAGACGGAGGCAATAAGAAAAAAAAACAGAATGGCAAACTTCATACGGGCATAATTTTTAACAAGATAGGCAAAACCTCCCTGACGAATTTTTTGTCTTTTCAATAAATTACAGGAAATAAACGCAGATTCATGAAATCCCTATCCGAAACGTGGTTTGCTGATGGTTACATCGACTTCGAGTTGAAGAAGTACACGCTACTCGCCTATCTCCAGGAGATCAACAAGTACTTCAACGAAAACAAGCTGTATCCTCAACTGGCAGATATCATCTTTCATTACAATAATCTTGTTGCTTTCAAGGAAAATAAAAGATTTCTTCAAGATCATTTTCCGAAGAAGTTTTCCGGAGTTCAATTGGAAAAGCTGGAACTGCTATACGAGCAAATGATTGGTGATGATGAACTCATGACTGAGTTAGAAAGTATCATCAACTATGCGAGCGGTGAAATGAAGACTACCATCAATAATGGTACGCAGATCTATGAATTTGTAGAAGACAAGCTTACGATATTCCCCATTGGACTAGTGCCGCTTGATCAGAATGAAGGTTATTTTTTTCTCAGCCAGGGCGATGCAAGAGAAACAAGAGTATATCAATATCGGCTCAGCATATTCGAAAAGCACGACGAGAAATACCGCAGCATCAAAACAGAATTTGTAGACTGGTGGGCACGCAATATGGTGAACACCTATGCGAATATTAAAGCAGAACTACTCCGCAAAAAAACTGATCTGCCTAATCCTGCAGTTTACTCCATAGAAACTCCACTCACTTATCCGATGGACGAAACACTCTTACCGATTGCAAAGAGAAGTTTGGTGCGTTATCTAACCAATAATGCAGCGTAGCAGATGACAGGTGACAGATAACGGGAGGAGGTTGACAGTTATCCGTTATCAGTTGTTATCGGCCTATGTTGCTTAACTGTTTCACGTTTCGAGATTAGCGTTTCGCGTTCTTCAGATTGGAGGGCAATATTAAACAGTTGCTTCAAGAAGTTGGTATAGCATTCTCAATCTCGAGGGCCCTTGACTATTTAGAAATCAAGTGAAGCCAGAGACAGACTATTATCCTTCAAAAGGGGTAACCTAAAACGCATAACGTCGAACGCGAAACGCGAAACCTTAAACGGAAAACTAGAAAGCTTTCTTCGCTTCCTCTTCCGAAGTTGACGTTCCCCAATCAATTCCTTTCAAAGTTGCAGGCACTCCTTGCGTGATCCACCTGGCAGGTGGCGCATCTTTGAGATAGTAATCGAAGAATTGAGCAAGCCTGACCGACCAGTCCTTCCGATTTCTTCTTTCTGCTATTCCATGTGGCTCGCCATTGTAGTTGACTAGCCAGACTTTTTTGTTGAGGCGACGGAGAGCTGTATAGAATTCAATTCCCTGATACCAGGGAACGGCATCATCCTGGTCATTATCCAACATTAATAATGGAGTCTTGATTTTATCAGCCTTGAACAGCGGAGAATTCTTGATATACAACTCTGGCTTTTCCCAAAGCGTTGCTCCAATTCTGCTTTGAGAACGCTCATATTGGAATTGACGGTTAATACCGGGCCCCCAACGAATGCCACCATATGCGCTGGTCATGTTTGCAACAGGTGCACCTGCTTCAGCAGCCACAAACATATTGGTGCGTGTAACCAAATAGGCAACCTGGTATCCGCCCCAACTATGTCCCTGGATCGCCATTTTGGTGGAATCAATCCATTTGAATTTGCTCAGGTATTTCGCTGCTGATACAACAGAGTTGTACGCGCTTTCTCCTGGTTGTCCATCTTTATAATAAATATTGGGATCGAAAACGATATAGCCATTACTTACGAAGTACGGAATGTTGATACTAGCTCTTATTGGTTCAGGTGCCTTGTATTGATAGCGAGTGTCAGAATTCTTTTCATAGAAATAAAAGATCACCGGATATTTCTTGGTGCTATCAAAATTCTCAGGCTTATACAATAGGCCTTCACTCATTTTGCCATCGAACATTTTCCATTTTACAAGATCAACAGTATACCAATTATATTCCTTCTGTTGGGGATTGATGAAAGATACGCGAGCCTCAACAACAGAATCCTTTAGAAGCTTAGTAGATCCCTCATGGTCCATTGAATTATCTTCTACCATTCGAACGTTGCCTACATACAAATCTGGCGACTGATTGAATGATTCTTTGGTGTACAAGTACAAGTTCGCATCCTTCGCCTTCAATACCTGGAAACCTATTGCATATTTGCCAGAATTCTCTGGCAATGAGAATCCTTTCTCGGTTAATTCGCCAGTAGACATTCCGCCATTTTTTTCCATTTCATTAAAGGTTCTGAAGAAAACGGGTTGTCCTTTTGTCAAGAACCTTTCATCCCGATTTACAGGAACATAACGATAGGTGTTTTTATGTTTTCTTCCATTTCCATGAGTAGCGTTCATTGATTTCTCGCTACCATCGGGATTACACTTCCAGACATCATATTTATCATAGATGTAAACATACTTATCTCCTTCCTGCCAACGCATCAATCCGTGAGGCGAAGGATCATCCGGATGATCATCATCTTCGTCCCATAGCGGTACTTTAATATCCTTTGTTATCCCCACTATCGCGGCAGTTGCTACATTATAGGTGAACCATTGGCGCTTGGACCAATCATACCAGATCACATATTTTCCGCCGGGTGAAGCCTGGAAGAAGCCACGCATGTTTTTAGCAACTGGCTTGCGACTTCCATCTTTTGTAGAAATGATATAAGCCGATTGCATGCCGAATCCTTGCCATTGTGTGGCAATACGATTTCTTTGGATGAACTTCCCAATACATAGTCTGCATTTCCTTCATCAACCAGTGCAATATTTTCCGCGTCTTCCCCTCCCAATTGAACAACATCAGCACCTCCCTTCAGCAGAACGGCGGCATAACCTCTTCTCAATTCCTGTTCTACCTGGCGAAGTTGTTGGGGTTGGATATAGTCGTCATTATAATGCCAGATATCCATGCGGGCTGTTTCAAAATCAACCAGGGTTGTATCCTTTATAGGTCTGATTGGTGCGAGTTGGAAAAACAATTTGTTTCCATCCTTGCTAAACTGAATGTTCGCGAAATCATTTACTGTCATCCCCTTTGTAACGCCCGCAGTATTTCTATCAACACGAAGCCTGGCGCTGTCCATTCCAGGAGCATAGTACCAGAGCTTATAATATTTTCTAAGTGATTTTATTGCGCTATCGCGTTCGGCAACAAACGCCAACTGTGAGCCTGATTCATCAAATGCAAAACTTTTTGCATCATTGAATCCTTTCAACACAGTTTTTGATTCGCCATTTGCAGGATTCATCCAAACGATGGATGCCTTTGAACCAGCATCTCCGTTCTTTTTTGAAGTTTCAATTACAAAAGCATTTCCTGTTTCGGTAAACAAATAGTCTGTAACCAATTTGAATCTCTTTTCTTCACCAGTATTCAAATTCCGCAACACCAGTTCAGTACCTTCCTCCACAGGGTCTTCAGGCTTTGCAGTTTTTTTCTCATCTTTTTTCTGCGAAGCCAATACACCGATTCCATTTGTCTTCACTTCATTCAATTTATTGCGAAGACTGTCGGCAATTCTCTGCAGGCTGTCAACCATCCTGATAAGGTTGTTCACTTGTGTCAGTGAATCTGGTGCCGCCTTGGGCTTTGGCGCTTCCGGCAACGCTTTCTCCAAATGATAGGCCACCCAACCCGAACCTTTTTCAGGCATCTTATAGCCTTTTACTCTCGCTATTTTGATGACGCTATCTTTTCCAAAAGCAAAAATTCCTAAACTATCCTTTGGCATTTCATCGGGTCTCTTCTTTTTGATCCTTGCATCACGCACGTCTTTGTAAAACGCTTTAATACGAAAGACAACAAACCTGTTGTCTTCGCTAATAGTAGCATTATACCCGCGCGGGATTTCTTTTTTAAAGGAATTGTCTGTTGATTGAATGTACAGCGTACCATCGCCTTCCTGCGGGTTCACAGCGTACACCACAAATTTTCCATCATTACTGATGGCTCTCTCACCAATACTTTGCCAGCCATCGTACACAGAATGATCAAGAGGTTTTTTTTGAGCAACGGAAAAAACTGAGATTAAAAAAAACAAAAGAAATACGGAGAGCCTTAATGCCATTGGTTTTGGTTTAAGGCTTAAAATTAAGGGAAAGTTGACAGGTGACAGTGGACAGATGACGGAGAACAGACGACAGATGAAGGAAGGGAAAAAAAGAAAAAGGGTCTGGCCTTTAAGGGCCGGACCCGCGTAAGAATTGATTCTGATTATTTATTCTTTGGCAAGAAGTATGCGACAGAAAAACCTACCACTTTATTCTTCCAGGTGATGTCAGAATCATCTGGTGCATAAATATTGGCCAGGCCAGGTGTAAAATTAAAACTGAATTGCCAGCCAGATGTCGTTTCCACACCTGCTGTGAGGTTAATGCCGAAATCAATACGCTTGAATCCATCGTCCTGGAAAGCATCGTCTGATTCGCTACCAGCTTTCACTTTTCCAAAAACACCAAATGCAACAGAGGGACCGGCACCACCATAAATATCCAGGTTGGTACTTGGTAATTTCGTCTTTACAATCAAGTTAACAGGAAGCTCGAGATAGAATGGGCGCACCTTGGCATCAATAGGATTACCCATATCATCTTCGCCTGAAAGATTCATTCCTTTACCACTCAAAATGAGCGCGGGTTGGAGATAGAACAACTCGCTCAGTTTAACGTCGCCCACGGCACCAATATGAAACGAGGGAATAGCGTCTCCGCTTTGACTTACGTTATCACCGAATGCGTTAACGGTTACTTTTTGATTGGCAATGTTGAGACCACCTTTAATACCGAACCTCGCTTGCGCGAAAGTGATTTGGGTCAAGCATACTACTGCCGATAGGATGATTAATTTCTTCATGCGGTTTGTTTAACGGTTAAGAATAAAATATGGGGCAAAATACTAAACCTCTTTTACCTGGCCTTATGATTTACATAAACATTTACAGTTTGCAAAGCCACTGCCAGGATGATGATCGCAAGCCCCGCATAAAACGAAGAACCTAAGTCTTTATTCTCCTGGTAAACGGCGAAGGCGAGCAAAATTCCATAAACGGGTTCAAGATTGTACGTAAGGTTGACTGTGAAAGCGGATATTTTCTTTAAAGCATTCATGGATAGTTGAAAGGCAAGCACCGTACAAAACCAGCTTAGCGCCAGTAACCACAAGAAATCGCTGGTGGTGGGAACCATATGATCTGCAGGAAACAAATGAAGATAAAAAGGTAATATGACAGAAAGGGAAAGGAAACCACCGGTCAGTTCGTAAAGCGTAACTGTTTCCGTTGAATGCTTTCGAAGAAAGATGCGATTTATGATAGGGAACAGGCATCCTAAGAATGCCGAAATTATTCCGACAACGATGCCAATTTTATACTGTGGATCAAAATGAAATATGATATACACGCCTGCAATTATCATTAATCCCAATAAAAGCTCCTTCACGTCCATTTTTGTACGAAGAATCAATGGTTCAAATACTGCGGTGAAAAATCCAATTGAAGAAAAACAGACCAGTGCAACTGAAACGTTTGAATATTTTATGCTGCCATAAAAGGTGACCCAATGCAATGCAGCAATCAAGCCCACCCCAAAGATTTGCAAACAATCTTTGAAATCAATTCTTCGAATTTTATTTGTGAAATAAAAGAGAACCCATAAACTGAATGCGCTGATCAATAGCCGGAACCAAACAAGCAATCCTTCGTTGAGGGTAATGAGTCTGCCGAGAATACCGGTGAAGCCAGCAAGGAATACAGCAGCATGGAGCTGAAGGAAGGCTTTGCGCAAGTTGGAGGTTTGAGGTTTGAAGATAAAGGTTCATTTCAACATTAGGTTTCGAAACCTGCATTACGCAGGCAACTGGCAATTGGCAACAGGCAATTGGCAATAGGCAACCCAATTCGACATTGCCTTCCTATTTAAACACTCACTAATTGTTGTAGTAAAAATTATTTCGAAAAGTCACTTTCAATCAAGAAAGACAAACTACCTAATATCAAATATCAATTTGAAATCAATGCATGAAGTAAATGGATATCTGTGCTATTTCAGATGAGAAGTGTCGGTTCAAGTAACCTACAAATGCATGAGTGATCTGCCATTCCTTTCCTTCGGGCCGCGTTTTGATCTCAAAGCTGATAATTTTCTTATTGAGACTGTTGATATTTATTCTGCCCGGATATCGTTGATGCTTCCATACGTTTTTCTTTTCAACGCTGAAAGTAGTGGCTGTGCCTCTCAAACTTCGCTCTTTGTTTTTTAACAATGAAACGAAGTTGTCGCAGGATTCCTTGGCGATCACTTGTAGTACCTGCATATTTTAAGTTTTGAGGTTTGATATCTAAATTAGATCTTCTAATCGAGAGTTTGCAAATGGAAAAAAGGAAAGTCTTTGCTTGGATACTCTTTATCTCCTTGTTGGTTTTCGCAATAGTATGGTACAATGTGCGGATTCATCAGATAACAAAACACCTGGCCATTGCGGATGCTACAATCGTGGATTGCAACTTCGGTGGAAAAGATGGCGGAACTGGTGTTTATTACGACTTTAAGGTTCGCGACAAGAAATATACAGGTTGGAAAAAAGTGAACTCGAGCTATTTTGAATGCGAGGATAAATACATCGGAAAAACTTACAAGGTTGCCTATGACTCAACAGATCCTCATATAAGTGAACTCTTAATGAACAGGAAGGATTATAATAGATATGGACTTATTTATCCAACAGACACGATTAGGTTTTAATGTGAGTGATGATTTAGACCTGAACTTTAAACTCAAGATTTCGCTCAACCAGGCCATTGATTTCTTTCACATGCTCCAACGGCAACGAAATAATGAGTTAGTACCGACCGAGATTGCCAGTTGCCTGTTGCCAATGCCAGTTTCGAAACGCGATTGCGAATACGAATGATTAGAGTCATTTCGACTTCACAACGAGTTCAGATTTCGAGTGGTGATCGAAAGAGTCTTGATCAGAAGGAAGACTCTTCACGCGATTGCGATAATCTTTGAACAAACTTTGCCAGCGAAGATTGAGCACCCCGAGTATGCCTTCTTTAACGATGCCTTTATTCATCTTAGAAGTACCATACTTGCGGTCTGCGAATATGATGGGAATCTCTTTTATTTTGAATCCAAGTTTCCAGGCAGCGAATTTCATTTCGATCTGGAACGCATAACCCACAAATCGAATTTCATCGAGGTTGATGGTTTCCAGGACTTCTCTTCTGTAGCAAACAAATCCTGCGGTAGGATCTTTCACCGGCATCCATGTGATCATTCGAGTGTAGAATGATCCGCCTTTTGAAATGAAAATTCTATCCCATGGCCAATTTACATTGCCACCGCCTTTAACATAGCGCGAGCCAACGGCAAGATCAGCGTTTTGGAATTTACATGCATCATAAAGCCGATCCAGGTCTTGCGGATTGTGGGAGAAATCGGCATCCATTTCAAAAATAAAATGATACCCTTTCTGTAATGACCATTTGAATCCATGAATATATGCAGTACCTAATCCAAGTTTCCCCTTGCGTTCCTCAAGAAACAACTGACCTGGAAACTCTTTTTGTAATTCTCTTACGATGCCGGCAGTATCATCAGGAGATCCATCATCAATCACCAGCACGTGGAAATTCTGGCGCAGCGAAAATATTGCGCGCGCAATGCTGGCAATGTTTTCCTTCTCGTTATAGGTGGGTATGATGACGATCTTTTCCAATGGAATGATCAGTTAAACTACGAATTTACACGTTTTGAAAGGGGTTTGCTGTGGGATGTTGTTAAGCCTTCGTTTTTATCCTTTTTTTAGCATTGTGCGATTGAAAATTTCAGTGAGCTTTTGTTTGGTATGCAGCGGAAATTCTCCCTTCATCATCCAATCATAGTATTGTGGTTCGGCTTTTAAGACATCTGAAACAGCTTTGCCTTTGTGCTTTCCAAAATTAAACACTTCCACCCCTTTTTCCATAATAAAGCGCCGCGCTAAATCCACAATTTGTTCCTCGCCTAAAAAATTTAATATGGTTTCAACAGAATCCCCCAATTGAGGATAACGCTCAAGCTGCGATTCAAGGATTTCACTGGTAGCAGTAGCATCTACCTCCGCACTATGAGCACCTTCCAGGGTTTTATTGCAATAAAATTTATATGCGGCACCCAGAGTACGTTGTTCCATCTGATGATAGATCTTCTGAACATCCAATAACTTTCGAGTGCTTATATCGAATTCCAAACCTGCACGCAGAAATTCTTCAGCCAATAATGGAATATCAAACCTGTTGGAGTTGTACCCACCGAGGTCGCAATTCTCAATAAATTGTTTGATTTCGTTTGCTATCTGTTTAAATACGGGGGCATCTTTCACCATATCATCAGTAATTCCATGCACGTCACTGGCACCGGTAGGAATCGGGATCTCCGGGTTAACAAGTTTGCGCTTGATCTGTTTACTTCCGTCGAGACTGATTTTAACAATGGCGATTTCTACGATGCGGTCGCACGCGAGGTTAGTACCTGTAGTTTCCAGGTCAATAAAGGCTAGCGGTTTTCTTAATTGCAAAGGCATTGGGTGTTTTATGTCCTATTCGTATTTGTTATCTGGTTTGCAAATGTAGTGACATCTACGCCATCATAATTTCCTGAACTCATTAAGAGCAGATTAGCGTCGTCATACGATTGATTGACCAGCCAATTCTCAAGTTCTTCCTTTTGATTGAATACTTTCAGGTCTGCCTTTCCAAATCCTTCAATCACGCTCTCTTTAGGAAGGTTAGGTAAGCGCTTTAATTCAAGGGCATGCTGCGAATAAAAAACAGCAGCCGAATCAGCGGCATCCATGGCACCCTTGTATTCATTCATGAATTTTTCATTTAAACTGCTATAAGTATGCAATTCAAGGGCAGCAATAAGTTTCCTATCGGGGAATTGTTGTTTTACTGCGTCCATGGTGGCCTTCACCTTAGACGGTGCATGCGCAAAATCCCGATACACATTGGTTGAAGTGCTGTGCGCAAGTAACTCCAACCTCTTTGACGCGCCAGTGAAACTTGCAATGGCATCCAGGAAAGTTTGTGCATCAAGACCCAATTGCTTGCAAGCAAGGTAAGCTGCATTTAAATTGAGCAGATTGTGATTACCAAAAACCTTCAATTCGCCTTGTTTCCCATCAAGTTTAATAATGGTTTTGCCTTCTTTGATCTCATGGGACGGAACACGATAGGGAATTCTTTCCAACTTTGATGGATGTTCTTCAACCAGCTTTTTTAGAATCTCATCGGTTTCATTATATATAAGGCATCCTCCCGGTTCAATTTTATCAATGAAAATCCTGAATTGCTGAAGATAAATATCAAAAGTGGGAAACACATTGATATGGTCCCAGGCTATTCCCGTGATAATGGCAACATCCGGATATAAAAAATGAAACTTGGGTCGCTTTTCCAAAACACTCGCCGGGTACTCATCACCTTCGCAAATAATTAATGGAGCATTGGTGATACTGACCGACTGATCAAATCCTTCCAATTTAGCACCCACCAGGTAATCAAATTTCTTATCGGTCTTCCGGAGAACATGCATGATCATGGAAGTAGTGGTAGTCTTTCCATGACTTCCTCCTACAACCACCCTCTTTTTATTCTTACTCTCCTCGTATATGTATTCAGGGAATGAATAAACAGGCAGATTCAATTCTTTGGCTCTTATCAATTCCGGGTTATCGGCCTTGGCATGCATCCCAAGGATTACAGCGTCAAGTCTGCCATTAATCTTCTCTCTAAACCAGCCCTCCTTAGGGGGCAGGATGCCTGCTTTCTGGAGATTTGAACGGGCAGGCTCAAAGATTTCATCGTCACTCCCGGTAATTTCGTAGCCTTTTTGCAACAATGCAATGGCCAATTGATGCATTACACTCCCACCAATCGCAATAAAATGAGCCTTCATGGAGTTATTAATTTGCGCTAAAGTATTTAAGCCCAATCTTGTAACAAAAAGTTTTTAAAACAGCGGTTAAGTGGGGTTGTATGGGCAAAAATTTTGTACTTACTTTGGGGAAGTTTTACGTCCCCCATTTGATTCTGTTTTTATCCGTAATCCTCTGAATCACCTGGTGATCGTTATTACCCCTTATGCTTTACCAGGGTTTATTGATACACTTTAAATACCACGAAAATGAAAAGGAAACTACTTATTCTTACCCTAACCATCGCCACCGTAATCAGTCTTGCATCCTGTGCTTCAGGTAGCAGAGTGTCTCGCGGAGGCTGCCATGTAAACCAGGGGTATGTTGGCTATGGCGGACGATAATAAATTATCCAAAACCAAGATATTGAGGTTACCAACTCTGGTAACCTTTTTGATTTATAATTGGAAACAGGAACTATGAAATGGAATGAATTGACTGATGAAAATCAACTCAGCGCAATTAGGGAAAGATCTTTCCAACGTCCACAAGTTATATTTAAACACAGTACCCGTTGCGGCATTAGTTCGGTGGCCAAGAGCCGTTTAGAGAAATGGACACAAACTGAAGATTTTGACTTTTACTATCTCGACCTCATCCGTTACCGGCTTTTATCCAATAAAGTTGCTGAGCAGTTTGACGTGTATCATGAATCGCCACAAGTGCTTATTGTCAGGAACGGCGAATGTGTATACGATGAGAGTCACCTCGGCATTTCTCTCCATGACATTTTGGAACACGCCGCCTGATCATTTTCTTTTGTAAAAATTCAATTTTGCTGAAGGCAGAAAGGATTTTTCACTTAAGGTGTAAAAACCACTATTGTCGTTAGCAAAACAAATGGCTTCTCCTTGTGCCTCCACCTGGTAAGGCAACAATTGATATGATTGTTTCAATGCCTGATCAATTGATTCACCATTTTTTCTTTTATAATAGTAAACGCTTGAATAAGTCTTTACCATCAATTCATTTTGGGACGAAGCCATTGCTGCGCTCACTACGCCTTTATAGGGAAGGTCAATTATAAAACTCGCTGTATTCAGTGCTGCAGTATCCTGCGGATATGAGAGCTTATAAACTTTTGAGTTTTGATCTCGCTTTGTAATAATAAAAATGTCTTTCGTTGTTCCATCTACCAGCATCGCCTCGGCATCATGTGCTCCGTCAGGATATTTAAAATCGATTTTTGCAAAACTTGAAATTGAATCTGCATTCGCATCGGGTTCCGGCAAACGATAAATGCTGTATTGCGAATACGCTAAATTATTATCACCTATCTCTCCTATGTAGACGTATTTCTTTGATTGAACGGGACCGCTGGATACAACAAGATCCTCCCAATCCCGATTGGTGGCCCCTTTGAGGAGTATTGTTTTGCCTTGCTTGCCATCGTGATTAAGTAAATACAACGCAGGCGGATTTCCGCTATCTAATTCTACCCAAAGAAATCCGGGATTAGCAAAGCTGTCTCCAATTCCTGAAGCTTCATCAACAAAACCTGGCGCAACAGCATACAATGTTGGAACAGATTCAAAAGGTTCAACAGGTCCGGCCTTCTTGCAACTCAACAAAAGGACTGCTAAAGAAATCAAGAAAGATTTAAAAACAAATTTGAACCACATAATTTAAAGTTAACCATGATAGCCAGGGTGTGAAATATAAAAGATCTCAAACTGAAACAGCACTTTCCTTTTGAATCTCAGGATCGATTTTCGTTTTACTATAATTCTCAATTCGTCTCATGACCCAGATGCATAATACAATCCATATAAATCCTGCTGCAAAGCCTGCAATCACATCGGTTGCGTAATGAACCCGCAAGTATACCCTGCTTAGGCCTATCGCAAAAATTAAAAGCAACAAACCAATGATGAGGCTCCAACGCAAATAAAGATTACGTACGTTTTCATAAACCATATAGATTAATAGTCCATAAAATGCAAAACTCATCATTGCGTGACCGCTGGGAAAGCTGAGCCCTTTGGCTGGTTCAAGCAAGGGAATCAATGGACGGGGCCGGTTAAAAATAAGTTTAAGCAAACTCATGATGGTGACTCCACCAATAGCCACTACGGGGATTTTTATGGAGTACCATTTATGTTTCTTAACAAAAAGAAAATACGCGATCAATACAATGTTTGCCGGTATGAGAAAATTATGATTGCCGAGAAATGTGATCACCTCTAATATGTGCGTATTCCTGCTAGAAACATGTGCCGCTAAAAAATTGAAGACGCCGGTATCAATATCGTCTCTTTTTAAAAGAAAGATCCGGTAGGCTGTTACAGCAAAAACGAGAATGCAGATAAAAAATAGGATCCAAATAATCAATAGCTCAACAGACAGCAATGCGAGCGCAGCAAAAAACCTTTTAAATCTTCCCTTGACTACCGTGGCCATTCGAATTTTGATTGATATAAACTATTGAAAAAACATGCCAAGCCGCTATAGGTTTCAGGACTATTCCTGTGAACCCCTCCCATTGCAGATAGAGTAAGATATGGAAGAATTGAATATTACAGGATTGAATATGTGATGTGTGAGCGCAGAGAACACAAATCATGCGCAAAAATGAGGATCAATTTGCGAGGAAAAAAGTATTCGGTTTAAAGAAGATTACAGCCAGTAGAGAATTCTGAAAAGAGTTACTAAAACCAGTGCGCCGACAAGCCAGATCAGCATATGAGGCTGGATCATCTTCAAAAGTGTGACTACTCGTGCGGGGGTTTTTTCGTTTTTCATAGTAATACAAAAATAAAAAAAGAAGGCCTGATGTCATAGCCCTGGATCAAAGGATAACAATTAGAAAACAAGTGTTTATAGAATCAAAATGGGAAAAAGAGTAGAAAATAAATTTCAATGAATACAATATTTCAACAAGCTCATATTGGGAATAATTCATCATTTTATGTTGGTCTCGAACGTGCATTCCAAAAGAATCTTCTCATTTTCTGACAGTGTTTTTCCCTTGTTTCTGCTTACTTGAAAGTCGATATTTGCTTTCTAGTTTTTTTCCGGAAGATGATTTAAGAGAGGATTGATTTAGCAACCATCCAGTGGGTAATAGTAGGAATGCCAGGATTTCAGCGGTTCCTAGGCAAGTCATTATTTTATGATATTAAAATCGGAAAGGTGGTGGCGGGGGAGGGATCGGCGTGGGGAGGGCCCGCAAGGGCGCGCGTATTCGGACGTAATTGGATATGAACGGAAACAATCGGATATAGTCGCATGCGAACGCAAGCAATCGAATGCATTCGCATATAATCGAAAGCAATCGAGTTAAATGTATCAAAGCGAAAATAATCGGATTCAATTGTGTCTAACCGGAAGTAATTACATATACACGAATGCAAGCGGAAATAATCGGACTTAAGCGGATGCAAACGGATGTCTTCGGATAACAGAATGTATTAAGCTTTCACCATCCTTTAATCAACGTACGAGAGAACCTCAGACTTCCAATTCCTATTCTACTTATACCAGGTACCCAAATACATTATCGTCTTTCTGCAGTTCTGTATAATTAATATGGTGACGATTCATGTTTTCTACTAACACCTCATAATCTTCGCGACAATTCAATTCAATGCCTACTAATGCAGGACCTGTTTCCTTATTATGTTTTTGCATGTATTCAAAACGAGTGATATCATCGGTTGGTCCAAGCACGTTATTAACGAATTCTTTCAAGGCACCGGGGCGTTGTGCAAAACGGATGAGAAAGTAATGCTTTAATCCTTCATATTGAAGAGAGCGTTCCTTAATTTCCTGCATGCGATCAATGTCGTTGTTGCTTCCACTGACTACACAAACAATATTCTTCCCCTTAATTTCTTCGGCGTAGTAATCCAATGCGGCAATAGAAAGTGCACCAGCAGGTTCTACTACAATAGCATCTTCGTTGTATAATTTGAGAATGGTGGAACATACTTTTCCTTCAGGTACGAGTCGCACTTCATCAATAACATCTTTGCAAATAGAATAAGTCACGTCTCCTACTCTCTTCACTGCAGCGCCATCAACGAAGCTGTCGATGTTTTCCAACGTAACAGCATGACCCGCCTTGAATGCTGCAAGCATGGAGGGCGCACCTTCCGGCTCTAATCCAATAATCTTCGTTTTGGGAGAATAGGTCTTGAAATATGAACCAACTCCTGAACTAAGCCCTCCTCCTCCGATCGGAACGAATAAGTAATCAATGTCTGATTGATCCTCCAATATCTCTACGCCAACAGTAGCCTGCCCCTCAATGATACGAGGATCGTCAAATGGAGGAATGAAGGTCATTCCATTTTCCTGTGTAAATTTTTTCGCCGCAATTGCACAATCATCGTACGTGTCACCGATCAAACGCACCTCAACATTTTTCTCACCAAACATTTTCGTCTGCTTCACTTTTTGATTCGGTGTAATGATTGGCATGAACACTATGCCATGCACATTCAGCTTTTTGCAAGAATATGCGAAGCCCTGCGCGTGATTACCCGCACTGGCACATACTACCCCTTTATTCAACTGCTCAACAGGTAAGCTGCTCATCATATTGTATGCACCTCTCAATTTATAAGAGCGTACTATCTGAAGGTCCTCTCGTTTCAGCCAAACATTGCATTCATACCTGCGCGACAAGTTATGACTCAATGTAAGCGGCGTTCTATTCACCACCTTCTTCAATCGCTCCGCCGCCTTGAAATAATTTAGGGTGATGCTGGTAGTAGTGTTCATATACTTTGACTTAAAGTTCCGGACTCTCAACAAGGATCCGGCCTCTCTGATTGATAAGGAACCAACCTCATTGAGAGAGGTCGGATCCCTATTCCATATTAAACGGTTGCTGTACTCTTCTTCTCTTTCAAAACCTCCGCGGCCTTTTGATTTTCTGGCCTGAGGCTTCGTACAGTTTTACCTGCCTGCCACAATTCACTTTCACGCAACTCTTTTAGTTCTCCTTCTAGTTTCTCGCGATAGTCAGTTTTGCTGTTGCTCTCGATAGATCGAGCTGCTTCTTTACCCGCAGCAACGCTATCATACAATTCGTTGAACACTGGTAATGTTGCATCCCTGAATTTTTTCCACCAATCCAATGCACCACGTTGTGCAGTAGTAGAGCAGTTGGCATACATCCAATCCATTCCATTCTCGGCAACCAATGGCATAAGTGATTGTGTGAGTTCTTCAACTGTTTCATTAAAAGCTTCAGAAGGAGTATGTCCTTTCTTGCGCAATACTTCATATTGAGCGGCGAAAATTCCCTGGATGGCGCCCATCAATGTTCCTCTCTCACCAGTTAAATCTGAATACACTTCTTTTTTGAAATCTGTTTCAAACAGGTAACCGCTTCCAATGGCGATACCAAGTGCTACTACTCTTTCAAATGCTCGACCAGTAGCATCCTGGAATATGGCATAACTACTATTCAATCCTCTGCCCTGCAAAAACATTCTGCGAAGAGAGGTTCCTGAACCCTTTGGGGCAACAAGAAATACGTCGACATCTGCAGGAGGAACAATTCCTGTTTGATCATTGTAAGTAATGCCAAACCCGTGAGAGAAATACAACGCTTTCCCTTTGGTCAAATGCTTTTTTACCGTTGGCCAAAGCTGAATTTGCGCGGCATCACTGAGCAAGTAACAAATGATTGTGCCACGTTGCAATGCCTCTTCAATATCAAAAAGCGATTCACCTGGAACGAAGCCATCGCGCACAGCCTTCTCCCAGCTTTTGGAATTCTTGCGTTGTCCAACAATCACGTTTATTCCGTTTTCTTTTTGATTGAGTGCTTGACCGGGGCCCTGCACACCATAGCCGATTACTGCTACCACCTCATCTTTGAGGACCTCTTGTGCTTTTGCAAGTGGAAATTCTTCACGTGTTACAACGTTTTCTTCCACTCCGCCGAAATTTAGTTTTGCCATTTTTGAAAGTTTGATGTTATAGTTATTTAGTTACTTGTTACTGGTTGCTAGTTTCTGGTTATTAGATACTGGGTGCATTGTAAATCTTGCCTATTACCTATTACCTAATACCTAATTCCTAATACCTAATTCCTAATTCCCATTACCTATTGAAAATTGCCAGTGGTCTACATCGTAAACACTTCGTCCTGCTGATTAAGAAATTCATTCTCCACCACTTCCTCGCTTGGTTGTGCCTGCTCAAATTCCCTAATCTTCTCATGAAATCCTTTACTGTCTTTGATGATGGCTACTCTGCCAGAACGTACGAACTCAATGAGTCCATGTGGCTCCAACACCTCAACCAATCGATCAGTTTCTTCACGATGACCGGTTGTTTCAAATACTGTATAGTCTTTGCGAATCACTACAGCTCTTGCACCATATTGGCGAAGCAATCGCTCTACTTTTACTTTCTCCGCGATTTCATCAGTGGATACTTTGTACAAGGCTAATTCCTGCCAAACAATTTCCTCACCTGTATTGAAATAGGCTTTAAGCACTTCAACCTGTTTTTCAATTTGCCTGCACAGCTTGCGCACTACTTCTTCAGTTTCGTTGATCACAATCGTGAACCGGTGAATGGCATCCACTTCTGAAGGAGAAGTATTGAGGCTCTCGATATTGATCTTCCTTCTTGAGAAAATGATCGCAATCCGATTGAGCAATCCAATCTGGTTCTCGGTGTAAACGGTGATCGTAAATTCCTGCTTGTTCATAATATAGTTGACAGTTTACTGTTGATATTGACGGTTGTTTATTTTAGCCTGATCTCTGCTACGCTGCAGCCCTGGGGAACCATGGGAAATACGTTGTTTTCTTTTCCAACCATTACTTCCAGTAAATAAGCACCCTCATGATCTATCATAGCCTTTAATGCATCCTTCAATTTTGCGCGCTCAGAAACACTTTGTCCGGGTATACGATATCCTTTTGCTACCTGCACATAATCGGGACTGGTGATATCAACAAAAGAATATCTCTTATCATGAAACAACTGTTGCCATTGTCTTACCATCCCCAAAAACTGGTTGTTCAAGATGAGAATCTTCACGCCTACTTCACTCTGCATAATGGTTCCTAATTCCTGGATCGTCATCTGGATTCCTCCATCGCCAATGATGGCAACAACAGTTCTATCCGGTGCTCCGAATTTTGCGCCAATGGCTGCGGGTAATGCAAAACCCATTGTTCCCAATCCGCCTGAAGTAACATTGCTCTTTGAGTTTTTGAATTTTGCATATCTACATGCCACCATTTGATGTTGACCAACATCGGTTACAATTACGGCATCATCACCCGTAAGTTCATTGAGGAATTTGATCACTTCTCCCATTGTCAATTGTTCAGAAGTTGGGTTCAGTTCGTCCTTGATGCAGGTATTCTCCTCCTCTTTCTGAAACTCCCTGAATTTTTGCACCCACTCCGGGAATTTCTTTGACTCCACCAATTCTGTAAGCATTGGCAGCGTTTCCTTACAATCGCCCCAAACCGGAACTGTTGATTTTACATTTTTGTCTATTTCAGCGGGATCAATATCGAGATGAATCACTTTTGCCTGCTTGGCATATTTATCTAATCGTCCCGTCACGCGATCATCGAACCTCATTCCCACCGCAATCAATACATCGCATTCATTCGTGAGTACATTCGGTCCATAGTTGCCATGCATTCCAAGCATACCCACATTCAATGGATGATCAGTTGGAATTGCACTCAATCCAAGAATGGTGGAAGCAGCAGGTATCCCAGTCTTCTCAATGAATTTTTTGAATTCCTTTTCTGCTCTGCCAAGAATTACACCCTGACCAAAAATTACGAATGGCTTTTCAGCAGCATTGATGAGTTTTGCAGCCTCTTCAACGTATTGCTTTCTAACTATTGGTTTTGGCCTGTAACTGCGAATATGTTCGCATTTCACATAGCCGCCATATTCGAACTTTTGAAGTTGTGCGTTCTTCGTAATATCAATTAATACAGGACCTGGCCTTCCGCTTCCTGCTATATAGAATGCCTTTGCCAAAACTGTAGGAATTTCATTTGCATCAGTTACTTGATAATTCCATTTTGTAACTGGCGTAGTAATATTGATTACATCGGTTTCCTGGAACGCATCTGTTCCCAGTAGATGAGCAAACACCTGTCCTGTAATACAAACTACAGGAGTACTATCAATCATTGCGTCTGCAAGGCCGGTAACAAGATTGGTTGCTCCAGGTCCGCTGGTTGCAAACACCACACCTGTTCTACCAGAAGTTCTTGCATATCCCTGCGCGGCATGAATTGCGCCTTGCTCATGGCGCACCAGGATATGACGAAGTTTTTCCTGGTAGTCATACAATGCGTCATAGATTGGCATGATGGCGCCGCCTGGATAACCAAAGATAGTTTCAACACCCTCTGCTAAGAATGCTTCCAGCACGGCAACAGAACCACTCACGGTTGTAGTTGCTTTCTTTTCTTCTTCAAGTTTCTTAGCTTTTAGTTCTAATGTTTCCATATAATTATTTTAATTACATCTTGAACTTTCGTTTCGAGTTAGAATCTGGTTGCAGGTTTCAAGTTGCATGGACAACGCTGAATTTCGAGATCGTTTCTAATTGCTCAGATCACTTCAAAATCACAGTGAGGCACCAAAACTCATCAACCCCTTTGTAACCTGCAACATGCAACTCTACTCATCAGTAACACAACCTTCCGCCGCATTCTTCACAACCTTCGCATATTTGAACAACACCCCATTCTTCGCTTTCAAGGCGGGTTGCTTCCAACCTTCCTTTCTCTTCTTTAGTTCTTCGTCTTTGACTTTTAGTATGATCTTGTTATTGGTGGCATCAATCTCTATCACATCATCATCTTTCACCAGTGCAATAACGCCGCCTTCAAAGGCCTCAGGTGTAATATGACCTACTACAAATCCGTGTGTGCCTCCGCTAAATCTTCCATCAGTAATCAACGCAACGTTTTTACCAAGGCCTGCACCAATGATGGCAGAAGTTGGCTTCAACATTTCCGGCATTCCCGGAGCTCCTTTGGGACCGACATATCTTATCACTACCACATCGCCACTTTTCACGCGTCCGCTTTGAATACCCGCTATCAATTCAAATTCGCCATCAAACACTCTTGCCGGTCCTTCAAATTTTTCGCCTTCCTTCCCGCTGATTTTTGCAACACTTCCCAATTCGGCGAGGTTACCATATAAGATTTGCAAATGACCAGTTTTCTTTATCGGCTGTTCTACGGGATAGATAATTTTCTGAGAATCGAAATCGAGATCAGGAACAGTAGACAGGTTCTCTGCAATTGTCTTACCAGTTACGGTCATGCAATCGCCCAGCAAATATTTTTTCTGGAGAAGATATTTCATCACCGAAGGCACACCTCCATGTTGATGAAGATCCTGCATGAGATATTTTCCACTCGGTTTAAAATCTGCAAGCACGGGAACCTTATTGCTTATTGACTGGAAATCGTCCTGAGTAAGTTTCACTCCCACGCTTTTTGCAATCGCAATCATATGTAGCACTGCATTGGTACTTCCACCCAGCGCCATGATCACCACCATTGCGTTTTCAAAAGCCTTTCGCGTCATTATATCTTTCGGCTTAATATCTTTCTCCATCAATACACGAATTGCTTTTCCCGCTGCATAACATTCATCTTGCTTATCCTTGCTTAATGCCGGGTTCGAAGATGAATAAGGCAAGCTCATTCCCAATGCTTCAATTGCCGCAGCCATGGTATTGGCAGTGTACATTCCTCCACATGCTCCCGCACTGGGGCACGAAGCTTTCACAATGCAGCGAAAATCTTCTTCTGTTATCTTTCCAGCAATCTTTTGCCCGAGTGCTTCGAATGCGGAGATGATATTGAGATCTTGCCCATTATAATGACCAGGCGCTATGGTTCCCCCATACACCATAATAGCAGGACGGTTCAATCTTCCCATCGCCATCACTGATCCGGGCATGTTCTTATCACATCCTGGCAATGCGATCAATGAATCATAGTATTGCGCCCCGCAAACAGTTTCAATTGAATCAGCAATGATATCCCGACTCACCAGCGAATACCTCATACCATCAGTTCCATTGCTGATGCCATCGCTCACACCAATTGTATTAAAGATGAGCCCAACGAGATCATTGTCCCACACGCCTTGCTTCACTAATTTGGCCAGATCATTCAAGTGCATATTACAGGTATTGCCATCGTAGCCCATGCTCACTATTCCCACCTGCGGTTTTTTCAGGTCCTGTTCAGTTAACCCAATGCCATATAACATGGCCTGCGCAGCAGGCTGCGTTGGATCCTGCGTAATTGTTTTTGAATATTTGTTGAGTTCTGCCATTTGGGTTTTACAGAGCCAACCTTTTTAAAAGATCGGATCTGTTCTTTATGCGTTTAATAATTCCTTTTCTACCTTTTCTTCTTTTTCCTGTAACACCTTTTTCTCAGTTACCCTATTCTTATATGCCACCTGTATTGTTCTCCCGATAGATTCATTCCACGACTTGGAGAATTTCTCATCATCAAAAGATTCCCAACCCACTACTTCAGCAGCGGTGCCGCAGAAGAAAACCGCGTCTGCAGTTTTAAGTTCTGCAGGAGTAAATAGTTTTTCCTGCAGCTCAACATTCAACTCTTTGCAAATCTCAATTACTGTTGCCCTGGTAATTCCAGGAAGAATATTTCCCGGAGGTGGTGTATATACTTTTCCATTTTTCTCAAAGAATACATTGGCCCCGGTGCCCTCTGCCACGAAGCCGTGTATGTCAGTCAATAAACATTCATCATATCCTTTGCTCTTCGCTTCCTGGCTGGCCAGTATTGAATTCACATAGTGACCCGCTGCCTTTGCTTCAATTTTGAATCCTTTTGGATTTGGCCGCTGAAATAAAGAAGTCATTACTCTCAATAGTTTTTCACCAAAGAATGGCTGCATTACCCAAACGGCAATGAACAAGTGAGATTCTTTCGCAGGGGAAAAACTCATATTGGCCGGCACATATACCAAGGGACGTATATAGGCATCCTGCAAATTATTTTTTGATAACAGCTGGTAGGTAATCTCAGTAAGTTCCTCCACAGAATAATTGAATGGAATATTCATTGCGGCTGCAGAATTCTGCAATCGCTCATAATGGTCTTTGGCTTTAAATATTCGTGTTTCACCACTTTCTGTTTTGTAGGACCTGATGCCTTCAAACACAGAACATCCATAATGCAGAGATTGACTATATAAATCAATTTTTGCATCAACTGCTTTAATGTATTGTCCATCCAGGAAGACAATGGTTTGATCGTTGTAGTACATAATACTGTGTGTGTTTACCCGTGGGTTGGTTCCAAAACAAACAACCCGCCTTTTTTGGAGGCGGGTTGTCAATTCGTTTCGTAAATTTTTACATACAACTTTCACCTCCGAAGATCGCGGGAATAATAATCACCACCACAATAATAATTGCGGTAACCTTGCTGATGATGATATTAAAACTGCGATTCAACATTGATGAAGTGCGAATGCGAATATATGACCGCCTTTTTAGAAAAACAAAACAAACAAAGAACTTTGCAAGGCACAAGAAACAAGGCACAAGGCACAAGCCAAGTAATCAAGAATAAAGATTCAAGCAAAGCACCAAGTCTCAGGATCAAAAGTTGAATTCAAAGTCCGGGCAATTTCTCATGTTTTGGCCTTATTTCTTCTTTGGTTCCTGGACCTTGTGCCTTCCTTGTACCTTGTATCTTGCGCCTTGTACCTTTCACGTTTTGCCTCTATATAATAGTTGACTTCCTCAACTCAATATTCTCCTTATTCACTCCAGCCGGAATCTTATTGTTGATATAGTCACTGATTAATTCTCCAATGGTTGAAGTGAAATAGAAATTCAGGGAATCGATATCCTTGGTTACAAAGCCATTCGACAATGTCCATTCAACGGCTTCCCTTATCAGGTGCGCTTCCTCGTGAAGCTGAAAATGATCCAACATGAGCGCTGCTGAGAGAATTGAACCAAGTGGATTGGCTATGTCTTTTCCTGCCGCCTGGGGATATGAACCATGTATGGGCTCAAATAAGGCAGAGCCACTACCAACTGAGGCCGATGGTAATAATCCTAATGAACCTGTTATCACACTCGCTTCGTCACTGAGGATATCTCCAAACATATTCTCAGTAAGTATCACATCAAACTGCTTTGGATTCAAAATAATTTGCATCGCTGCATTGTCAACGAATAAAAAATCCACGTTCACGTCGGGATAGTCGCCGGCTATTTGCTGAACAACTTTCCTCCACAGTCTTGAAGTTTCAAGAACATTTGCTTTGTCCACCAACGTGAGTTTCTTCCTCCTCTTCTGTGCCGATTGAAAGGCAAGGCGCGCAATACGCTCAATCTCTTCCCGGGTATACACACATTCATCAGATGCGCGTGACCCATTTTCATCAGATTCTTTCTTGCCGAAATAAATTCCACCAGTTAACTCCCGGAAGATGACAAAATCTACACCTTCAATATTTTTACCCCTGAGCGGAGACAAATAGTTCAATGAAGGGTACGTGTTTACAGGACGAATATTGGCAAACAATTGAAGAGACTTCCTCAATTTGAGCAAACCCTGCTCTGGCCTCACCTTGGCGGTTGGATCGTTGTCGTATTTTGGATGTCCGATAGCGCCGAATAAAATGGCATCACTATTCAGACAGGTTTCAATCGTAGCATCGGGCAATGGATTACCTGTACGGTCAATAGCAACAGCTCCCATTAAGCAATATGCATAATGGAAGTCGTGATTGTAGCGCTCCGCAATTGCATTGAGCACTTTTACAGCCTGGCGCGTTACTTCCGGTCCAATTCCATCGCCTTCAATAATTGCAATTTTCTTTTCCATGGGTATCAATTTTTATGTCGTACTGTCTTCGAATTGTTCTATTTCATTCATTATACTAAGCAGGTAGTCAATATCGTCATAGCCATTCATCAGGCATTCTTTTTTATATGGATTGATATCGAAGTGTTCTTTTTCACCAGTGGCAACAAGCGTAATGCTTTCCTTTTCAAGATTCACTTCAATTTCTGTAGAAGGATCACGTTGAATAGCGGTAAATATCTTTTGTAAAAATTCCTCGCTAACCTTTACCGGCAGTAAAAAATTATTGAGTGCATTATTCTTGAAGATATCCGCGAAGAAGCTGCTCACTACAACATCAAATCCATAATCTTTGATTGCCCAGGCAGCGTGCTCGCGACTGGAACCACACCCAAAATTTTTTGCCGCAACCAATATGCTGCCAGAATAAGTTGGATTATTCAATACAAAATCTTTCTTTGGATCAGCTTCATCGTTGTTGTTGTATCTCCAATCGCGAAACAGATTCTTACCAAATCCGTCTCTGCTGGTAGCTTTCAGAAACCGCGCAGGAATGATTTGATCAGTGTCTACATTTTCTATTTGTAGCGGCACTCCTGTTGAACGAACTATGGAAACATTTTTACCCATTTCAAATTCAAGATTAATCATTCACCATTCACCACTTACTATTCACCACTCACCATGAACTCCCGTACGTCGCCAACCCTTCCGGTGATAGCTGCAAGTGCGGCAGTCAATGGGCTTGCAAGAAAAGTTCTTGCATTCGGACCTTGTCTGCCTTCAAAATTTCTATTTGAAGTAGAAATACAATATTTGCCCGCAGGAATTTTATCCTCATTCATGCCAAGGCAGGCAGAGCATCCGGGTTGTCTTAACTGAAATCCGGCTGCCTCAAAAATTTTATCGATGCCTTCTTCTATCGCTTGTTTCTCTACCTGTTTACTTCCTGGAACTACCCACACTTCCACATCATCCGCCTTCTTTTTTCCCTTTACGAAGGAAGCCACCATGCGGAGGTCTTCGATCCTCGAGTTAGTGCAACTGCCAATAAAAACATAGTCAACCTTCTTTCCTTTGATCATACTACCGGGTTGAAGGCCCATGTAGTCGAGCGACTTCTTGAATGAAGTTTTTTCTTTTTCGTCCACCTGATCCATAGCAGGAATATTCCCATTCACACTCACTCCCATTCCAGGATTCGTACCATATGTGATCATGGGTTCAATATCACCGGCGGCAATATCTAATTCCCAATCAAACTTTGCATCAGCATCTGTATACAACTCTTTCCATTCCTTTAATTTCTTATCCCACTGTTCATGTGCCGGTGCAAACAATTTTCCTTTCACATATTCAAATGTTTTTTCGTCGGGAGCTATCAATCCACCACGAGCACCCATTTCAATACTCATATTGCAAATGGTCATGCGTGCTTCCATGGAAAGTGACCTGATGGCAGAACCTGCGTACTCCACAAAGTATCCCGTTGCGCCGCTAGCAGAGATTTTTGAAATGATATATAGAATGATGTCTTTAGATACTACTCCCCTGTTCAATTGTCCTTCAATGTTAATGCGCATCAACTTTGGCCTGGTTTGCAAAAGGCATTGTGTAGCCAGCACCATTTCTACCTCACTTGTTCCAATACCGAATGCAATAGAACCAAATGCTCCATGAGTTGAGGTATGGCTATCACCGCAAACAATGGTCATACCCGGTTGAGTAAATCCCAATTCAGGTCCTATAACATGAACAATGCCCTGGAACGGGTGTCCAAGGCCATACAATTCAATGCCATGTTCGCTACAGTTTTTCTTTAAAGCATCAACCTGCAACCTGCTGAGTTCTTCCTTTATAGGGAGATGCTGATTTAATGTAGGCACATTATGGTCAGCAGTTGCCACTGTTTGTTGCGGGCGAAATACTTTAATGCCTCGCTTGTTCAATCCCGTGAATGCCTGGGGGCTCGTCACTTCATGAATAAAATGCTTATCAATGTAAATCACTGAAGGCCCACCTTCAATTTGCTTTACAACGTGCTTTTCCCAGATTTTATCGAATAATGTTTGAGACATTTACTCCCTTTTTTGAGTTCCGGCCTCAATTCAAGGACAGGAACTGTCATTTTTAAGAGGTCGGAACTAATTGTCCGACGGTGACCGTCGGACAAAAGCGTGGTGCAGAAGCACCACGCATGTACTAACAAAAACTACATGATTATGAGAAAACCGAGTTTATGCAATCAATGCTTCTGGCTGATGTTTACTTGCCAGTTCGCGCAGATCTGCATCTTCCACTTCTTTTTTCCTATCGGCTACTTTAAGGAATTGCACATAAAGTGCATCAATATCGTTGCGCGTAAACTGGTAACCTAGTTTCTGGAAACGGTGAGCAAGTGCTGAGCGGCCACTTCTTGCAGTGAGCACAATCCTCGATCCCTCAGCTCCTACTTCCTCAGGATTGATGATCTCATATGTCAAAGCATTTTTGAGAAAACCATCCTGGTGAATTCCTGAAGAATGTGCAAATGCATTACTGCCCACAATTGCCTTGTTAGGTTGAACAGGCATACGCATTGTGTCTGCCACCAGCCTGCTAACAGGGTTTAACAATTGGGATTTGATATCTGTGTGAAAGCCTAATGCATGATGCTGTTTGATGACCATCACTACTTCCTCCAGGGAAGTGTTACCTGCTCTTTCACCAAGTCCGTTGATCGTGCATTCAATTTGTCGTGCTCCATTGATCACGCCAGAAATTGAATTTGCAGTGGCTAATCCAAGATCATTGTGACAATGGCAAGAAATTACAGCCTTGTCTATATTCGGAACATTGTTTACCAGGTAAGCAATCTTTTCTCCATATTGATGCGGCAGGCAGTAACCCGTTGTATCAGGAATATTTACTGTTGTTGCGCCAGCTTCAATTACAGATTCTATCACTTTCGCCAAATAATCATTATCAGTTCTTCCCGCATCTTCAGCATAGAATTCTACGTCGTCGGTAAAATTCCTGGCCCATTTCACACATTGTATTGCCCTTTGAAGAATCTCTTCCCTGGTTGAATTGAATTTCGATTTGATATGGTAGTCAGACGTACCGATTCCAGTATGGATCCTGGGGCGCCTTGCATTCTTCAACGCCTGTGCCGCAGCCTCAATATCTTTTAAGACAGCCCTGCTTAAGCCACATACCACCGCATTCTTAATAACTCCGGCAATTTTACTTACGCTCTGAAAATCGCCAGGCGAGGAAATAGGGAATCCTGCTTCTATTATGTCAACGCCCAGGGCTTCTAACTCAAGGGCGATTTCAATCTTTTCTTTAGAATTAAGTTTACAACCGGGTACCTGCTCTCCATCCCGCAGCGTGGTATCAAATATGTAGACCTTCTTTTCGGCCATAAAATTGATTAATGGATAAGATTAAGAAAGCAGGCTGCTTAAATTTGTGTTGCTTGCTATATGTTTGTAAACAACCTGCTATTCAAAAGTACCTTTCAGACCTCTCAGCCTAAAATCAAATGTTCAATGGAACTACAGCGCGCAAAGGGGTCTAAAATCGATGAAACGCAGTCCCAGCAAGTGTTTTAAAGGATTTTAACTACGATGCCCAACAGGTCAGCAGATAGCCTATTTTTACTCATTCGGTCCTTGGAAAAGTCCGAAAAACGGAATTTTAAGCTATATGTCAAAAGAAATAGCAACAATACAGACGACCTCAAGATTACCCGCCTTTTTGACGCCCTGGATAAGATGGTGATTTATGATGAGGACCAGTTGCTGAAAAAGAATAAGTGGATCAAGAAACAGCAGCTTTCCAATATGAAGGCTCACCTGTATAAGCAACTCCTTTCAAGTCTGAGGCTAATCAGCGACGATACCAATATAGATATTCAACTTCACGAGCAGATGGCCTTTGCCCGTATACTCTATAATAAGGGGCTATATATGCAAAGCCTTAGGGTTCTTGATAAGCTTAAGGAATATGCCCGGGAGTATAACCAGGTAACTTATTTGCAACAGGTATTATTCTTCGAAAAAAAGATCGAAGCTCTATACATCACACGAAGTATGCAGGATAGAGCCGATCGACTGGCCGAGGAGGCAAATGAAGTAAACGAGAGATTGTCTGTTATCACCCGTTTGTCCAACCTGGCTCTGCAATTATATAGTTGGTATATTAAGCATGGGCATGCAAGAAATGAAGACGAAGGCAAGGCAGTGGAAGAGTTGTTACGGAAAGAAATTCCTGATGAAGCAGAAACATATGAAGGATTCTACGAAAAACTCTACCTGGCACAATCGTATTGCTGGTATGCGTTCATTCGCCAGGATTTTTTACAGTATTACCGTTATACCCAGAAATGGGTTGATCTTTTTGAACAGCAACCGGTGATGAAGGATGTGGAGTCTGCGCACTACATCAAAGGCCTTCACAATTTATTGAGTGCTCAATTTGATTTACTGAACTACAAGAAATTTACTGAGGTACTTAGGCAATTTGAAAAATTTGCAGAGTCGTCTATAGCAAGTTTGCATGAAAGCAACAAGCTGCAGGTTTTTGTTTACCTCAACACTGCCAGGTTGAATAAATTCTTCATGGAAGGAAAATTTACCGAAGGACTCGAGTTTGTTCCTTACCTCGAAGAAAAATTACAGGAGTTTGAATTATATCTCGACAGGCATCGCGTATTAGTCTTCTACTATAAAATTGCATCACTCTATTTTGGCGCGGGCGTATTTGATAAAGCCATAGATTACCTCAACAAAATCATCAATTGGAAAGTTGATCTCAGAACTGATCTTCAATGTTACTCGAGATTGCTTCATCTGATTGCGCACTATGAATTAGGCAACTACGACTTGTTGGAATATCTCGCCAAATCCGTCTATCGCTTCATGGCCAAGATGGAAAACCTGAATATGGTGGAAGAAGAAATATTCCGGTTCTTGCGGAAAACGCTTCATATGTCTAACAACACCCTGGAACAAGAGTTCAGAAATCTTTTATTCAAATTGAAGGAACAACAGGATAATCCATATGCCACCAGGGCCTTCTTCTATCTCGATATCATATCGTGGCTGGAGAGTAAGATTGATCATGTTCCGGTGCAGCAAGTGATCAGGAAGAAGTTTTTGGAAAGGCAGAAGCAGGTCGTGAGTCGAGAATCGTAAATCGTGAATGGTGAGCGGTGAGTGGTGAGTAGATGAAAGGAAACTGAACTTTAATCGTCATCCCCGGGCGAGTTACATGAGCTGCGATAATTCAGAATATGCTTCTAAAACGAATCCTCATTCAAACCTCAAGACTACAAGAATTGCAGGAATTTTACGCGTCTGTATTGCAATTGAAGGTAGAAGCGATAAACGAATCAAAAATCAGGATTCATTTTGGTTATTCAGTTATTGAAGTTGAAGAATCACCGAAAGAGGAACCTTTCTATCACTTCGCGATAAATATTCCCGCTAATAAAATTGAAGAAGCACGATCCTGGCTGGTGAACAAGAAGATCGAATTGCTGTGGATGGATGATTACAAAAGCGACGTCGCTGATTTTAGGAATTGGCATGCGAAGTCGGTCTACTTTTTTGATCCGGCAGGGAATGTTGTTGAACTGATTGCAAGGTTTGATTTGAATAACGAAACTCATGAAGCCTTTTCTTCAAATCACTTTTTAAGCATTAGCGAAATTGGATTGGTATTTCCTCAAAATGAAATTGATCAGCAAGTAGAACTAATTATGAAAGAAACCGGTCTCCCCTATTTTTTAAAGCAGCCACCGATGCAACAATTCAAAGTGTTGGGAGATGATGAAGGATTGTTCATTATTGTTACTGAGAATAGAAATTGGTATCCTACTTCAATACCATCAGGAATTTTTCCCTTGGAAATTGTGTTTGAGAATAATGGAAAGAGTGAAGTACTGAGGTATTGATTGGATACTTGCTCCACGTGAACTTATGACAAGAAATTTCGCTCCGGAATTGGCAATTGGCAACAGGCAAGCATGAAAATGCAATTTGCTTAGGTGGGTAGTTCTTAATTTACCACAAAGGAAAATGTGAACGTGACTTTGTACAGGAAGGACTGGCTTCATTTATGCGAAATCACCTTTGTACTAGTGAATGCATTATGTTGTAGCACTTATAAGGCCACTAAGCGGGAGTAAAATCTTCGATTTTTCTTTCGGACACCAGTTGACTAAATCTCTTTATTTATGGATCAAAATAGTTGTAGACAAATGGCCTTCGGCCATTTTTTTGCGTTCCTATAAGGACATCAAATTGAGGAAATCAACTAACAATAATCAAAATGCGATTAGAAGCCCCTTCTTCTTGAAATCAGCGACTCCCATTTTAGAATCAACCAATACGCATTCCTTCGTGGTAAAAAAAAAGCTCCTTACAGGAGCAACTTCAATTTAATCAGGCTGTCCCGCCTGGCTTTCCAGTTGCCAGGTGCCCGTTGCATATTCAACTTGTGGTCTGTGGTCTGTCGTCCGTGGTCATCTCTTATACTGCAACATCCACTCGTAAATATTCATTCCATTCTCCTTATAAGTTGGATTGCACGCGCGAGTCCAGGCATCGTGATTTCCTAAACCTTCAGGAGGAAAAAGGGTGAGTCGCGCAGGAATACCCGGCATTTGCACATTGATAGCAGTCACAAAATTTCTTGCTCCGCCAACATCATATACCTGGTCTCCATTATTGTGGAATACCCATACTGCAAGATCGTTTCTCGCAATTTGTCGTCCCTTATTCACCAGGTCTGTAGCGGTTTCACCTGCCATTGGCAACATAGCAGCCAAACTCCGGGGATAGGCGCTTCCAAATTCAGAAGTCATCAAACCGCCCAAACTAAAGCCACTGAGGTAGATCCTTGCTGTATCAATCCTGTAATGTGCGCGAGCATAATCATAAAAAGCCTTTATATCGGCCACTGTAAATGAGCGCGCAAATTGAGGCATCAGAGTAATGAATGTGTAGTGGCGAACACCTGAAACAAAGTTTAGCGGAAAGGTTTGAGCCTTCAATAATTTCGGGATACCTTCTTTAAAAACATCGTCCAGGCTTGGACGAATGCCATTACCAAATTGTCCTGCCCCATGGATATAAATCAAAAGAGGATATTTCAGATCATTTTGATAGTAATGTCCGGGAACGGCGCTGTAAAAACCCGGCAGATTGGTACTGATATTCACAGTATGCGGCTCAAGAATGTATTGGTCGGTTTCAATGTTGTCGTCAACAGGGGGAGGAGGAATCTCTCGATTGCAACTAAGTATGGATACCAATAAAATGCTAAGCAAGGTTACAGTTAGTAAATTTCTTTTCATAGTACTTTTTTAGAGGTAAGGAAGCAGGCTGTTCAATAACAGTTTCTCATTTTTGCCATCTTGCTTCGAAAGAAAAAATAACTGCAAAAATTTTGCCTTTATTAAATTGAATCACCAAACCTCTCTAATATGTCCTCAAAACCCCTCGTGATTATTGGCAGTGCAAGGAAGGAAAGTGATACAAGGAAGTTTGTAAACTTCATTTTTGAGGAGACCCAGCCAACAATTATCGATCTTCTTGAATTAAGAATAAATGGGTACAATTACACTCATGAATATCCAGAATCGGATCAGTATTCAATCTTCGTTGATCAATTATTGAGTCATGACACCATTTGTTTCGCAACTCCGGTTTATTGGTATGCGATGAGCTCGATCATGAAAACATTGTTTGACCGGTTTACTGACCTCGTTACTTACAAGAAAAAAATCGGCCGGGAGTTAAAGAATAAATCTACCTTCCTCATTGCAGTAGGAGCAGAGTCAATCTTACCCGAAGGATTCGAGGTTCCTTTTAGATGTACATCAGAATACCTGGACATGAGCTACCTGGGTTCCGTCTATCATTGTACAAAAAAACAGTATCCTCTTTCCGAAGTGCAAGAGTTGCGAAGACGGCTAACTTAATGCGTCAATGAAGGACTGTGCCAATCGGTCTTACGTCCTTTATATCTTTGGAATTAAATTGGTTCTTTTCTAAAATCATAGTCTTCCTAGTTTCCTAGCTATCCTAGTAAAAAAAGTCCTCTGTGAGAACACAGAAGACTATTATTCACTCAACAAAAAAAACCACGCTCCAGCGTGGTTCCAATTAAAAGCCTGCCTGAAACTAAATCCGTACTTATAACATCTGCGACACCGTCTTTTTATCCAGGTTAATTGCGATAAGGTTTAATTGTGATCAGGTTTAATGGTCAATAATATTTACATGACAAATATCGATCGCGGAGGTGGCCAGGTCAACCGCAAGCTGCATGAGCTGAGCGTAATCAGGTATGAATTGTTGGTTTTATATTTTTTTACCTGCAATTGAATATTATTTTTGATCAATTCATCTGTTCTGAGCGCAGTTCATGAACCTCATCACCTGTTTTTTAAATTGGATCATTAAATTTGGAACACAATCCCTTGGAATTGGTTTGCATTCGAAAAACAACTATCCTCTTAGTACTGCTTATTACCGGAGTTCAGGCATTCAATCAATTGAAGTCTGCGAAGGTTTCCAATTATTCCTTTCAGCATATCTCACCTTCACAGGGCCTTGCTTCACATGCAGTAAACCGCGTGATCCAGGATGATCAGGGCTATATGTGGGTTGCCACAGTAAACGGACTACAACGCTTTGATGGTAATCGATTCCTCACCTTTCAACATGAAGAAAGTGATCCAAAGTCGCTGCCAAATAATAATATCACCAATTTGTATATCGACAGGGATAAGAATCTATGGATAGCATCGGCCTTTGGACATGTTGGAATTTTTGACATAAAGACGTTCACTTATCGCCCTGTCACCGTCAAGGTAAAAGAGGAAAACAGCTTGAGAGGGCAGAAATATTTTTCGGAGGATGATTCAGGAAATATATTCATCCACCTTATTCCTTATGAACTGTTAACTTATAATAAAAAGAAAAACGAATTCTCCTCAGACAACACATACGTCACCTTTCCTCCAAAATGGAGAATATGGTCTGTAGATTATGAGGCGAAAAAGAATCTTTTTTATCTCGCAGGCGACTCAGGACTTGCAATATTCAATGCGGCCACCAGGAAATTGAGCTTCCCCGGCCAGAACACAGAAAAATATAGAGTCCTGGATGAGCTTAGTAATATCAAGTTTGCATCCCAACTGCGTGTTGATAGTAAGGAACGAATGTGGTTTATGACCTGGAGCGCGATCACCGGAGAGGGGCCGAATGTTTATTGCTACGATCTAAAGAAAGATAAATTCATTTTCAATAAGTATAGCCTCTACGCATTCCTCACCTCCTACCATGAAACAAGCCCCATATTTCAGCAACACAATGGAAGAGTATGGTTATACGGTCTCACATTCCTCGCAGAATTTGATGAAAAGGACACTAAGTTCATTCCTGTTCTCAACAAATACGTTCATGAACAAAGCATCAACTTTGAAAAAGTAAATGCCATATTCGAAGACCGCGAGGAGAATCTTTGGGTTTCCACCACAGACAATGGCATCTTCTTATTTAACCCGTCGGGACAATTATTCAATAGCATTGAACATACTAACCGCTTCACGAATACTCCGGGTAACGAAGCCGCAATATCATTTGTAGAAACAGACAACAAGCAACTGTTGGTTGGTGTGTGGGCAGAAGGGATTTACAGGTACGACAGTAACATGAATAACATTCCTGTCAACATCAAAGGCATAGGAGAAAAAAATGGCTGGTCGGCCTGGGTGATGAAGAAAATGTCCAATGGAGATATTTGGATGGGCTTGCAGGGCGGCCATATCATGATCTATAACCAGAAAACAGGTATTGCTACACTGCATACGCCACCGATGATTGATGGACGAACGATAAGGCAGTTGGCCGAAGATAAATTTGGTAACGTTTGGATCGGCACGCACAGCATTGGATTGTATAAATGGTCGCCATCAGCACCCGGAAATACATTTGAAGAAAAAGTAATTGCGATTCCCGGCATTCCAAGAACGTTGATTCCAAAATTAATGTTCGATAGCCAGGGTTACCTCTGGGTATGTACGATAGTTGATGGCATATACAAGATCGATCCTAAAACAGATGACATAATTGACCATATCACTTCGAAAGATCCGCCAGCAAAAAGGTTAATTGATAATAGTGTGGCCGATGTGTTGGAATATAATGATACCACTATTGTGATCGTATCCACAGGATTGAATATTTATAATACGAAGCGGAATACCATCTCCCATATAGGCATAGAACAAGGCTTGCCGATGCCTTATATCAATACAATGGCAAAAGACAAGCAAGGAAATATATGGTTAGGCATGATGAATGGACTTTGCCGCTATGATTTTCGAACAGGAAATTTTTCGATGTATGATCGTACTGATGGGATCCGGAACGATAAATTCAAGGTAGCTGCATCTTATCTCATGCATGATGGACGATTGCTCTTTGGCACTTCGAATGATTTTGTGGTATTTGATCCAGAGAAAGTAAAGTCGACCTCCATTCCCACCAAGGTTGCCATTACAGATGTAAAACTGGGTGCCACTTCTTTATTAATTGATTCTATTCAAAGACTACCGGAATTGAAATTGAGATACGATGATAAATCCATATCTATCGATTTCTCATCGCTGAGCTACGTCAAGAAAAACAAACTTACTTTCTACTATAAGTTGGAGGGCATCGACAAGGATTGGATCCTTGCCGATATGACGCAAAGAGCAGTGTACACCTATCTTCCAACAGGGAGCTACACCTTCATGTTAAGGGCGCAGAATGTTGACGGCGCATTCAGCGACAAGATCACAGAATTAAAAATAAAAATGAACCCTCCGTTTTGGAAAACCTGGTGGTTCCTCGGACTTGTGATCATCGCGGGCGTTGTTTTCTTGTATTGGCTCGACCAGCAACGCATGCATAAACTTCGTGCAACGGAAAGCATTCGTACCAGGATTGCGACCAGTCTTACAGAGGATATGACCAACTCTATCAGCAGCATCAATATTTCAAGCGAGTTGGCAAAAACAAAAGTGGACAAAGATGTTGAGCGCACGAAGGAATATATCGGCCAGATTAGTGATACCAGCAACAGGATGGTCCAGGCTATGTATGATATGGTGTGGAGCATTCATCCCGATAATGATACCATGCAACACACCATCGACAGGATGAAAACCTTTGCTACGGATATTGAAAGTGTACATCATACTGATATTGTATTCGAGGTTGGAAAATCAGTGGCCAAGCTTGAATTGGATATGGAGTTCCGTTATGAATTGCTTTCTATTTATAAGGAAGCAATTACCAATGCTGCTAAACACGCCGATGCCAGACACATACAGGTAATGCTGGAATGTAGAAAGAGACTACTTCGAATGAGTATTGAGGATGATGGCAAAGGATTCGACCTTGAATCTGTGGTGATGGGAAGAGGTATCAATGATATGCGTCGTCGCGCTTCTGCAATCAATGCAACGCTGAAGATTAAGTCTTATATCAAGACGGGGACGATTATAAAGGTTGAAACGAGAATTTAGCATTTCGCGTTTAAAGTTTAATGCTTAATGCTTAAAGTTCTTTAATTCGAAATTCCCTGATTAGATTTAGAAACCTTTAATCCAAAAGGCTATTTGAATGGGACACTTCTTTTAGAATGACATATTGATCACTACCCCTTACATCGAAAGGAAGTCAGTTATTTATTTTGAAATACGCATTGATGAACGCAAAACCTTCAACTTTAAACCTTAAACCTTAAACCTTAAACTTTAAACGCGAAGCGTTTATTTACCCATCCACTTCTTGAAATCAGAAACTTTCTCGCGACTAACGATCGCTTCTTTATCAACAGCGGGTTTGAGATGCAACAATAATCTGTTACCGAAATAATCGTGGATCTGGTCGATGCAGGCCACCGAAACATAGAAGGAGCGGCTGATGCGGAAATATCTGTCGGGATTCAACATTTCTTCCAATTCATCCATGGTATAATCCACCACGAATTTTTTATTATCATTTGTTTTGAAGAAGTTCAATCGGCCATCACTATAGAAGTACGCGATTTCTTCGATCTCAATGCTCAATAATTTCTGTGCGTGCTTTACCAGGAAACGTTTCCGAAAATCTTTTGGTTGGAGTTTCTGCTGCAACTCTTTCACTAGAACATCTACATTGAGGGCGGGAGTTTCAACCTGGCTTGCATACATTGTTTTCAGGTTCTTCAGTTTTTGCAACGCTGCCTGCAAGTCTTCTTTTTGAATCGGCTTAAGAAGATAATCCACACTGTTCACCTTAAAGGCCTTGAGTGCAAATTCATCGTATGAAGTAGTAAAGATGACAGTACTCTTCACTTCTACCTTATCGAATATCTCGAAGCTCTGGCCATCGGCAAGTTCAATGTCCATCAAAATCAGGTCTGGCGCAGGATTCGATTGCAACCAATCTACCGAAGATCGGATACTGTCGGCCACACCAACCACCTCTGCACTTTCATCAACGCTTTGGAGGGTCTTCTGCAATTTCTTTTGAGCAAGTTCCTCATCTTCGATTATGAGCACTCTCATAATATTTGTTTTAGTTGTTAAGGCAATTTAACTCCATTACTTCAATAATGCTAACCTTCTGATACCAATTGAGGATTCTAATGAATGAATTGAGGGCCACTCTATTTCAAACGATTAAGCCTTTTTTGCCACATAGGCGCATAGGAGTTACTGTTCTTCCTATGTGAAAACCTATGTCCCGATAGCTATCGGAATGTGTCTATATGTCAAAAATGAAATATGCCCGGTGTCTGCAACTAACCGTGCGTAGTAGCCTGTATCAACGGAACCACTACCGCGAATTCCTTTCCATCATCTCTAACAGCGATCTCCTCTTGTTTCATTAGTCGATACTTGTTGACGATATTAGTCAGTCCTACTTTGTTTGAACTAACCTTTCTGTCCTTACGTTGAAGATTATTGCTGACCACAAGCTTGCCACTGTTGGTGGTCATGATGAGAATTTTTAGTGGTCTATTCTTCATGATCATGTTATGCTTCACTGCATTTTCTACCAGCATTTGCAGGGTGAGTGGTGGCAATTGGTATTCGAGATACTGATCGGCGATCCTGGTTTCCATTTCCAGTCCATCACTGAATCTTGTCTTGAGCATGTGGAAATACGAATGGATGAATTGCATCTCTGCATCCAGGGACGTTAGACCATCTTCATTCGTTCGTAAGAGGTAACGGTAAACCTTGCTCATTTCATCCAAAAACTTCTCTGCCTTTTCCGGGTCTTCGCTTATCAGTGAAGAAAGAGAGTTGAGACTATTAAAAAGGAAGTGCGGATTCACCTGTCCTTTTAAACCTTCCAATTGACTGCGAAGGTTTTCTTTTTTGAGTTGTTCGGCTTCGTCTACCACCTGTCTCCATTTTTCAAAGAAGGCCGCTCCTTCGTTAAAACTCGTTGCCAGAAGATTACAGAATGCACCTATCATTAAAGCCCAAACATATTTTACCATATTGATCTCGTATCCGAGGAAGCCTATATAATCGTAACCCCAAAACAAGATGCTGATAGCCGCGGTCATCATCGCCACATAAATAGAAAGGCTAATGGCAATTCGCCTGAAGGTTTGACTGTACTTCGGGAACCGGTTTCGCATTACCGTGGCGATCATCCCGCAACAGATGTAAACGATAAAAATGACGAGAGTAGTAATGAGACTGGCAATCAGAAAAGGCTGCCAGGCGGAGAAATATCTGTTACCGAAAAGGACGTAGTTAAGAAGCAACGCAAACGGAGGCAATAGCAGTACGGCTATGATCCATTCCTTCCTGGAATAGGTCAGGGGTTTCATATCGGCCTGTACGGCATTCATCTACATCTTTGTTTCTAAATTAACACCTGCTTGCTGGTGGTCAACCTACCCATGCATGAATTGAGTAAAACCGCGAATGAATTGTAGTCACACAGCATTGAATTGTAATGTGTACAATTTACGGAATAGGCGGATAGGTGAGAGTTTTGCGGTAATGCTGCTTAGATTTCGCTTCGAAACTGGCAACTGGCAATAGGCAACTGGCAAGCATTAAATAGTTGCTTCCTGATATTAGTAAGCCCTGAAAAAATCAGGCTCCGTAACGGCTAATTGCTAGCCTGGAACCAAATGATTCACCTATTCTTTAAGGATTTTTGAATATCCGAGTTAAGGTATCTAAGAAAATTATTAGATACTCCGAATGAATTGCCAGTTGCCAGTTGCCAATTGCCTATTGCCTATTTCGGAGCCTAATACTCAGTTCAACCCAACCACGCAGTTCATTCACCGATTTTACCAAGCCATTCACTGCAATCTTGATCTCTCCTATTTAGTGAGCCATCTTCGTGGTGGCTTAACGCTCCTAGCTGATTGAAAGTTGAGAATTGAACGAGCATAACAATTGGGACGGACTATGTTCAATCTCAATTTTCAACCGGGAGCGCCCCAACTGAAACTTTTTGGATATGGAGCAAAAGATGATGAGGATATTATTAATACAATTGAAACTGGTGGCTATAGGCTGCATTGGTTTCATGATCTTTTTCCTTTCAACCGCATTCAGGTCCGAAGAGAAAGCGACCGACCCCTGGAAAGAAATGGGAATCTCCAGGACCGAAGGCGAAGATTTCATAACGGAGAGCTTCCTCAGGGGTTATCTCTACGTGTATGGCACAAACAATCTTCAAAGTATTTTGACGGGCAACCGTACGGCAATTGCCAAGGAAGTATTGACCCATTGCAAGAAGCAGGTAAGTACTGTATCATTCAGCACAGCGTACAGGGATTACCGGAGAAAAACACAACCAGTTGCGCCAAACATCAAGACCAAAGATCAAATCCGCGCTGAGCTCATTAGCAACTACGAAGAGCAAATCATGAACAACCAGCAAATGGTAAACTATGCGCTCGTAATGAAGAATATGGAAATGAAAAAGAAGGCGGACAAGGCAATGGCCAGGTGTAGGAAGGTGCTCGATGAAATCAATTCAGGCAACAGTAAGTTGATGACGGAGCAGATGATCTATGCAGATATGAGATATCAATCAGAACTTGAAAAATATCAGACACGTATTTGCCAATGGGAAAAAGACTATCCCGCTGATACCCGGCAACTGATAAAAAGAAGACTTGAATATTTTCTCGAATTGACCAGGGACATTGATTTCAATGCAAGCTTGAAAGAAGTAAATGGTAAAAGAATATTTGTGAACCCAGCATATGAACAAAAACCTGCTGAATGGAAGATGGGTTACAGGGCAGGAAAAGATGTTGTGCAAATGGCGAGGTCATTTGCTGGACAATGGATAAAAGAACTTAGTTACAATTAGATATTATTTTCCCACCAATATGATTTTTTCCTCCAAGGCGTAATAGGCATACGCCTTTTCCTCGTGCTCCCCAGAAACCCTTGTTGGAAGTTAAATTTCGCCCCCTGAAGGGGGAGTTATGTTTTGCCCAATCCGAAGAGCTATGGTAACCCCCGCCTTCAGGCGGGGGTCAAGGATATAGACTGATTGGGCTTTAGCCACCACACGCGGGTTGAACATTTTGCCTACCAATAAATTTGCTTGTTTGTATTATCACAATGCCCTATCCAAATGCACATACCCTCCATCAACATGAATCAGCTGTCCGGTAGTATGACTCGACTTGTCCGACAAAAGAAAAGCAACAGCATTTCCGAGTTCCTCCGGAGTTGTCATCCTGCGCTCGAGTGGAATTTTTGAAGTGATCTCTTTTAATTTCTCTTGTGGATTGGGGAGTGTCTTAATCCATTTTTCATAAAGTGGTGTCCAACTTTCTGCAACGATGACGGCGTTAACACGAATTCCATATTTCAATAACTCTACTGCCCATTCACGGGTAAGCGCATTGCGACCACCATTGGACGCTGCGTAGGCAGACGTTCCGCCTTGTCCTGTTTCAGCAGTCTTTGAACTGATATTGACAATTGATCCTTTCGACTTTTTTAGCATTGGCAATGCAAAATGCGCCATGAGATAATAGTGTACCAGGTTGCGATGAATCGATTCCATAAATCTCTCATAAGATCCATTTTCCAAATTCACACCATCATTCACGCCTGCATTGTTAACCAGGCCATCAATACGATTGCACTTCTTTATTACTTCCGCAACTGCTTGTTCACACGCGGCAGGATTGGTTAACTCAGCCACGGTTTGATAAGCCTTCCCTCCCTTCGACTCAATTAATTTGACGGTTTTCAGATTGTCATCCTCATTTCTCCCAACTATAAATGGAATTGCACCCTCAGCAGCCAATACTTCTGATATGCCTTGTCCAATTCCCTTAGCTCCACCTGTAACGATGATCACTTTGTTCTCTAAATGCAGATCCATAAAATTTCTTATAAGTCGTAAAAATTTTTTGCGTTCAATCCCCAGAGAGACCTTTTTTCAGACTGTGATAGGTGCGTTGTATTCTTCTCAACAATTTCACACACCTGCTCATAGGTTGCAGCCACCAGGCATACCGGCCAATCACTCCCAAACATCACACGGTCTGTTCCAAAACTTTCAATCACATGATCTATATATGGTTTGAAATCGAGCGTCTTCCAATTTTTCCAATCCGCCTCAGTTACCATTCCAGAAATTTTACAGCTAACATTTTCAAATTGTCCCAATTGGTGCATTTGTTTCTTCCAGTCCCCAAACATTTTGTCTTTTATAAAAGGCTTAGCCAGGTGGTCAATTACGAACAATTGATTGGGGAACTTCTCCACGAACTTAGTGGCCGCGCTCAACTGGTGAGGCTTGATGAGTATATCATATGTAAACCGATAATTCCCTAAAAAAGCGATTCCCTTGCAAAAATTCTCTCCCAATAGAAATTGATCATCTGGCTCTGCCTGCACAACATGCCGAAAGCCCTTCAATTTTTTATATCGTGCAAATGCGCCTAGTCTCGATTGAATATTTTCCTTCCGAAGATCGATCCATCCAACCACACCCAAAATGAATTCATGCTGCTCAGCTAAATCCAATAGAAACAAAGTTTCGTCTTCTGATTGATCAGCTTGAACTGCAACACATCCATTCAATCCCGAATTCGTCAATGTTGGTTCAAGGGCGGTTGGCAGAAAATCCTTTTGAATCACCTTCATGTCGTCAGTGATCCATGCATCCCTCACAGGATCAAAATTCCAGAAGTGCTGGTGTGCGTCTATTTTCATTTCGGCTCATATTCTTTTGCCAATTGCCTGCTACTACCGAGTCCGTCAATACCAAGTTCAATCACGTCGCCAGGTTTCACATAAATCGGTTCAGGTTTTTGGCCTAGTCCTACCCCTGCAGGCGTGCCTGTTGATATAAGATCACCGGGCAATAGCGTCATAAATTGACTCAGGTATGATACAATAAATGGGATTTTGAATATGAGATTAGCGGTTGTACCATCCTGCATTGTCTTACCATTCACTGTTAGCCATAAGCGAAGATTGTCGACATTATCGATTTCATCAGTTGTGGCTAACCATGGTCCAACAGGCGCAAACGTATCGCAACTTTTTCCCTTCACCCATTGTCCACCTCTCTCTAGTTGATATGCTCGTTCGCTGTAATCGTTATGCAAACAATAGCCGGCAACATACTGCATAGCTTCCGACTCCTCCACATAGCTGGCCTTTTTTCCAATCACAACGCCCAGCTCAACTTCCCAATCAGTTTTCTGGCTGCCTTTTGGAATGACGAGATCTTCATTCGGACCAACAAATGCGGTAGTAGACTTGAAAAAAATGATTGGCTCTTTTGGAATTTGGGCATTAGTTTCTTTTGCATGATCTGCATAATTCAATCCAATGCAAATGATTTTTGAAGGCCTGGCAATTGGAGCTGCCCATCTTGATTTTGTATTTGCTTCGGGCAAGTTGGTTTGCTCTTTTAGAATTCTGCCTAATTGTTTAATGCCATCGGCTGCAAAAAAACTTTCATCATAGTCTTTAATCCATGCCGAAACATCGTATCGCTTTTCGTTGACGAAAACACCAGGTCTCTCATTTCCTGGTTCACCAAATCTGATCAACTTCATCTTTTGTTGTTTTAGGTATTGAGGTTGATAAATCCTCCATCTATCGGGTAATCGCAACCTGTTATGAATGCAGCTTCTTCGCTACACAAATAGAGTGCGAGGAATGCTATCTCTTCAGGCTTTGCCATTCTTCCAATGGGTTGTGATTTGGAAAGTTTTTCGAACATTTCCGATTCCTTTCCGGGATAATTCTTCTGAATAAATCCATCCACAAACGGAGTATGCACTCGTGCCGGCGAGATGGAATTGCACCGTATATTTTCGTGAAGATAATCTCTTGCTACAGATTTCGTCATAGATGTGACCGCACCTTTTGCCGTAGAATAGGCAAATCTATCCGTCAAGCCCACCAATGCGGCAATGGAGCCGAGATTTAAAATTACTCCACCTCCTGCTTTCCGTAATTGCGGAATAGCAGCGTGAATACAATTATAAACTCCCTTGATATTCACGTTCACGATTCGATCAAAATCTGCCTCGCTGGTGGTATCGGCTTTTCCTATGTGTGCAACACCGGCATTATTCACCAGAATATTCACCGGACCGATCTTTTCAAACGCATTGGTCACTTCCTCCTGGCTCGCCACATTTACCTTATGTGACTTTGCCTTTCCATTTGCTCTTTTGATTTCTTGTTCGGTTTTACCTGATCCTTCGCTATCAAAATCCAGGATATGGACAAACGCTTCCTGCTTCGCGAACAAGGTGGCGATGGCCTGGCCAATTCCGCTTCCTCCACCTGTAACCACTGCAACTTTATTTTTCAGAGATAACATCAGACAATTGAGATTTTTAAATTCACCATTAAAAATTGACTCACTACTCACGATACCAGATACCAGATTCCAGATACCACATTCCAGATACCAGATGCCGATTCCCGATTCCCGATTCACGATTCTCGATTCACGACTCACGATTCACGATCCGATGCCCCCTCCATCCAAAATACAACACCACCACAAAGCAAACCAACGGAACGATATATGCATTCTGCATGCTGCCCGTTTGATCTGATATATATCCCATCAATAGCGGCGTCAGAGCTCCCCCAACTATCGCCATGATGATGAATGAGGAAGCGATCTTACTTTCTTCACCAAGCCCTTTAATGCCAAGTGCAAAGATGGTCGGGAACATTATCGACATGAAAAACGGAACAGCCATCACACAATAGACCGCAATAGCACCCTTGGTTGTGAGAGCCACAGCCAGGAGAATAATTTTCCAGCACAGTGGGATCCGAAGCTTGGAATTCACGTGACTTGAAGTCGCGGC
>JADMIO011398578.1_pt1 | contig 98802 bp, 85 predicted proteins | sample 8958161 | NCBI WGS metagenome assembly JADMIO01 (sample SAMN16585339, study PRJNA669376) | soil metagenome | isolation source: Crop rotation soil | place: USA: Cullars Rotation, Alabama | collected 2011
CGCGACAACTTGTCCACGTGGAATTCTAAGCTTAGGATCCCAATGTGCTGGAAAGTATCGGTAATTTGTACGGCAATCATATCCACCACAATTACCAGGAGAGAAGAAAGCACTACAGCGGAATTTGCCGCTTTACCCACACTTTCTGTTCCACGCCCTGCATTAAATCCTTTGTAACATCCTACAATGCCAATGACGGCTCCGAAAAAAAAGGATTTTATGAAGGCCGGTATGAAATCCATATATTCTATAGCACTGAATGCCTGGGAAAAAAATAAAGTCAGGCTTACGGTTCCTTTAATATTTACTCCGAGCCAGCTCCCTATAAACCCCATAGCATCTGCAAAGAGGACAAGCAACGGAATCATAAATGTTGCAGCCAGAACCCTTGTGACGACCAGGTAACGCACAGGATTTATTGCAGATACTTCCATTGCGTCAATTTGTTCGGTCACTTTCATACTCCCTAATTCAGCACCCATGCCTGAGCCGATTTTTCCTGCGCAGATCAGTGCTGTGATGACAGGACCTATTTCTCTTATCATGGATATAGCAACCATTCGTGGAAGCATAGCTACTGCACCAAAGTCAACAAGAGTTGGCCGGGATTGTATAGTCAGTACTATACCCATGATAGCACCTGTAATTGCAACTAAGGGTAATGATTTGTTTCCAATTTCAAAACACTGTCTGAAAAATTCTTTAAATTCAAAATCGAATGAAAAAATTTCACGAACGGATCTGCTGATAAAAGAAGCAAAATTTCCAGCTTCCAAAAGAAACTTGTTGATTTTGTTTTTGTGCCTGAGCGTTTTTTCACTCAACCGGATAGATTGCTGCGTTGCATAAACTTTGACTTGGGTTGCACGAGCAGATGTTTGATTTTCCATTTATCCTGGTGTAAACATGTTAGTGTCCCAAATGTAGTGCCCTTAATTTTTTCGTAAATAAAATTTAAAAATCAATAAATCAGGAAAGGCAATAAATTCTACATTATGGTGAGTGTATTCCTCAAAGCCGGATTCTGATAAATTAAAAACACTGACAAAGTTTTTTGGGCATGGTTTTTCTAATAAAGTCACTAAATAAAAAAGTTTTCACCTTTAAAAAATAAAAAATCATGTCTGACAATGGAAAAGTATTAAGCGCTTTGTTGCTCGGTGCAGCAGCAGGAGCAGTATTGGGAATATTGTTCGCCCCTGATAAAGGAACGGATACCCGTAAAAAAATTCAGGATAGTGCAGAAAATTTAATGGATCAGCTGTCTGAAAAAATTAATGAAATTAAAGAATCATTGGCAGGTTTAAAAGACAAGGCGAAAAGCGCTGCAGAAGATTTGAAAGATAGCGCAATGTCAAAGGCTGAGCAAATTAAAGCTGAAGCAGCGGAGGAACTGAGCAATGCAAAATCCAGGGCTAAACATACAGCAAACAGTAACTGATAAGTGCTATGATTTAATAAACTATGGAAGGAATAAACAGGCTTGAAGAGTTAGTAAGCAATTTAAAACAATATGCGGAAAACTGGTATGACATCAGATTACTGAAAATACAGGACAGATTATCTGACGTTCTATCATCAATTGCTTCAGCAATTGTTATCGGAATCATCAGCCTGTTTATTATTTTTTTCATTAGCGTGGGAGCAGCATGGTGGATAGGGCAGGCATTTAATAATCCATCAATGGGCTTTTTCTGTTTAGCAGGATTTTATTTTCTTCTTGCTGTTGTTATTATTTTGTTTCGTGACAAGTGGATAAAACTTCCTGTCATAAATGCTTTACTCAAAAAAATTAATATTAATGAGGAAGGTTAATTCGTTGGCGGAATTAAAAGCTGAAATGCAGAGACTTCAACAACAGCAGTTGTATTTAGAAGATGAAATTAAAAATGATTTTAATGAATTAAAAGAATCTTTAGCACCTGTGCACATAGCTTCAAAAATGCTGGTGAATAAAAATACAGGGATATTGAATGATTTAGTAAATCTGCTGACGGGTATTTTTGTAAAAAAAATATTGTTCAGAAAGTCAAATTTTGTATTAAAATTTATTTTTTCATTTCTTGCGGGTAACTCTGTCAATAATTGGTTGCATACCAATAGGAAAAAAATAGAAGGCTGGATTAGTGAACTGATTTTAAAATCGGGTAAGAAAAATAAAGATGAGATGTATGAGCGGGCAACAGAAGATATTGAATATTAATTTGCTTTTCAAAAATTATCTTGAGTTGAAATTAAATTTTAAGCAAATGAAAAACAAAAACATTCGTTTGTTTTAACTTTTAAAAAATAGTTCTCTCTCAACAATTACACATGCGAGAAATAAATGTAGATTTTGATACACAAAATCAGGAGGAGATTTCCTCAATTATAGACAGAAAAGATTTGGTTAAGTTATTGCCACTACAAATTCAAACAATGCGAAAATGAATCAAAGTCAGCAACAAAGTCAAAAGCAACAGCAAAAGCAAGGTTATTTTCTGTCACAGCAACATTTAAAACTAATGCACCTGATGCATCTTTCAGGCTTTGCTTTACAGGAATTTCTTGCTAATGAGGTAGAGCAGAATCCCGCTTTGGAAATGGAGAATGAAAATGTAAATGAAGAGGAAACAGAGACTATGGAAACAGATAATGTCTTCGATTCAGAGCTTTTTGATAATGATGATATGTTTGAAAAAAAATATTATCAATCAAATCAACCGGAAGAATATTATGAAGCTCCTGTAGTGCAATACAGCTCTCTGCAGGATAATTTAAAGGAGCAAATTCACCAGATGAAATTGCGTGCAGAAATTGTTCCTGTTGCATGCTATATAATAGATGAGTTGGATGATGATGGTTATCTTCGTATACCTCTGAGTGAAGTTTCATTTGATTATGGTTTTGCCACAGGAAGATTGCATGATGAAAATAATTTCGTTGATGCATTAATGGCAGTTCAGCAATGTGATCCTGCAGGAATTGCTTCACGTGACTTGCGTGAATGCCTGCTGCTTCAGGTAAAAAGAAAAGTTGAACGCAATAGAAACGCATTACATTACATTACTGCGCAACTTATTTTAGAAAACCATTATAATTTATTTGTTCAGCATAAATTTACTAAGCTGCAGGAACTGTTAAATATTAGTGAAGAAGTTTGGAAAAGTGTTTTCCAGGTGATATTGCATCTGAATCCTAAACCAGTAACTGAAACGAACAAGTATGAAATAATGCGCCAGCAAATCATTCCGGATTTTGAGGTTACCATCGAAGATGATGAAATTTATGTTTCACTTACACAGATTGACTCGACAAAATTACGAGTCAATCCTGAATTTGAAAAATGTAACTTGCTGAGACATTCGGCCTCGGAAAAAAAACAGGCAGAAAACTATTTTTTAAATCTTGTCGAAGATGCACAAGTGCTGGTGAATGCGCTGAAGGAAAGAGAAGCAACAATGATGAAAGTTATGTCGGTAATAGTTGCCATGCAACCAATTTTTTTCAGAACAGGCGATATGAAGGATTTAAAACCTATGATATTATTAAATGTGGCATCGGCTTCAGGGTATGATGTAAGTACAGTTTCGCGAATTACCAGTAATAAATACGTTCAGACACCACATGGAATTTTCACATTGAAAAATCTGTTTATGCGAAATATTAATCCCGATGCCGAGCTTAATTCACAAAATACAGTTATAGGCATACAGGATGAGATTAAAAAGATTATCGAAACGGAGAATAAGTATACTCCTTACTCCGACAGTGAAGTTGCAAAAATTTTACGAGAAAGGGATATCACTATTGCCCGCAGAACTGTAGTCAAATACCGTGTTGCCTTGGGAATTCCAAACAGTACAATGAGGAAGAAATGAGTGGTGTGAATTTTTAACAATTATAAATTTATTTAGCGAATGAAAATAGAACCTGAAACTAAAATCAAAGATGACTTAGGCGGAGTCATATCTGTAAAATTTAAAAATAGAAATTCATTTGATGAGTTTTGTACAAAGCATATCGAAAATTATAACCCTGACAGATTTGAAATGTTTGCAGTGAGATTTTACTATGGAAAGGAAGCGCTCATCACCCTTTTTGCAATTGATAAAGAACGCCAGGAAGGGAATAACTTTTCTCCCGATAAAATACCCGTGAAAAAATTCAAGTTAGATATGCAGTTTACACAGGATGTTTTACCTTTTATCGAGGAATGCAATTTTACCCTGTCTACCGGTAATTACCCATTAGAAGATATGGAAGTAATAAATAGATAACATATAAAAAAATGGCAAAGTATTCAAAAAAAGCGCAGGACAAAGTCGAAAAGGTAATGCATGAGTATAAACAGGGTAAATTGAAGTCCGGTAAGGCTGGAAAGGGAGGCAAAGTAAAAGACCGTAAACAGGCAATTGCCATTGGTATAAGCGAGGCACGAAAAGCAGGTGCAAAAGTTCCCAAAAAGAAAAGCGCATAAGAGAAATATTTTTTCCCGTTGTTGATATATAACTCATCGGTGATTTGGATTTTCTCTTTTAAATATAACCTATCTCTATCCGGTAAAGTTCATCCGTTACATAATTTTAATTCATAGAAACTTAATTAAATTCACTTGGGAGGAACATTTTATGTGTTATATATATATTGATGAATTTAGCATTTTCAAATTATTCAAGCCATGATTATGTGAAACTCTATCCCGTTAAAAATAACAGGGTTTTATTTTTAAAATGGCTGATTTTTAATAAAGGAATTGAACATATAGTTAACATAATGCTCTCCGTTTCCTGTAAAATATATTCTGCGCACGAAATAATAGTTAAACCATTAAGAGAACTTTTTATCAGTAATTACAGAGAATCACACGTAAACGGAAAAACAGGAGTAATTCTGAATGAAGCAATCGTACTTCCAAGTGAATGTGAATTAATTGAATTTATTTTTATAAGCCAGATACCTTTTGATGTAAACCTTGATTATGATATTAAGTAACCCTTTCATTCTGATATAAAATTATCATCGGGATGTTTTCCTTCTGAATAGATTACATTCCGGCTACTCAAAAAAAGTAGGGGATTTACTTTAATATCTTAAGCGAATTTCCAACCAGTCTTATATTCAATTGGCCAGCTACATCTGGTTTTTCGCTGTTCTCTTTAAATTGAAGCCTGTTACAATGAATAATGCCATTGGATAAAATTTGTAAGGGAACCAGACCGAATTTCTTTTCATCGTTGAGTAAAAATTGAAGACTACCGTTTTTGTTGATCCATATTGCCCATCCCCCACCAGTGGTCCCTTTACCAATAGTTCCATTCACTTCACAAGTATAGTAAACAAGCAAATCATCTTTGCTGTCATTGTTAAGGTCACCTGAGAGTGAATTTATTATTTTACAGGCTCTGCCTTCTCCCTGGATTTTTAAGCGGCTTTTACTGAAAGCACTGTCTGCTTCTTCCTGTGAGATTTGGGAGAATGATTTATTAATTAATGTCGTCAGCATAATCACGACTGTTGATAAAATAACTTGCTTAGATAGTAACAAAATTTAATCTTGTTTTGCAATTATAAATATAGCAAAAAATAATTCTTGTTTATAACAGATCAGGGATTTCCTCTTGCCTGGAACGCTCATGTTGTTTTTTATGAATTCATTGGAAAAAAGGAACTGTGATATCTGCGGTTTGCAGCTCTCTTTTTTCTTCCCTTCCTCTTATCAGGGAGTAAATATATTGAACTTTTGCAAGCTCGTCATGATCAATTTCTCCATGCATATTATTTTCGTGGCAATACATCAGGTCTTTTAAGAGCTGGTTCAGATAAGTAGAATTATTGATGGCAGCTTTTCCGACTGAATGCCTTCCCCTTAAAAAAGCCCTGAAATAAAAGTTATATTTTGTAAGATCTTCTATTGAACTTTCAGCGGTAGGTTTAATTATCACATCACCTTCATGGTTGACCATCAGATCATAATAAATAAGAAGGTTTTCGCATTGAGCAATAAGGGGCTTCAATTGTGTAATAGAGGGGTTATTGTACAAATTCATAGTTAAGTGTTTTTAAATGTTGTTAAGCCTCAATTATTATCAGGTGATATATTTCAGCGTTTTTCTTGTTGGTGGAAATATGCCACACAGAAAGAACAAATCCCTGTTTTTTGAACAGGGATTTGTCTAATTTCCTGTTTTCCTTTTGTCAGTACTACCGGATTTAAGTTATGAGGGTTTAATTCTCCATCCGGACTTTGAGGACTCCCCTAAACAGATAATAATCTACTAATCACTATTAAAATTATATGCCAATTATTTCCAGGCTTTTTACCGATAGAACAGGTATATTTTTCCACAATTGTGAAGTCAGATGTGAAATTTTTTAAGTGGTATAAGTCTTTTGCTTTTAATAAAAAGTTTAAAATGGAAGACACTAAAACGGGTGCTGTTGTTTGTAAAAAATCGGATCCGGAAAATGAGATGGCTTATGAAGCGCTGCTTTTTATTACAGGTATTCCGCATGATTTAACCGATGAAAAATTAAAAGAAAGAATTAATTTGAAATCTTTTAACATTAATATTTCATCATGTTTTGACATTTTATTCAGGGCCGACATACATGCCACTTCCAATGAAGTGCAGGAACAGTTTGAACATCTTGACACTTTAGAAAAGCCTGTTCCCAGGATAAATTTTGAACAACTGAACCAACCGGAGTAGAAAATTTTCATGATCAGAAAAAAGTCAGAAATCCGTTGCAGCGACACGTTATGACAATGAAACAATTTGAAAACTTCCCGCAGGTAGCAGCAACTCCCGCAGATTTATAAATAAACCTGCAATAATTTGTATTGACTGCAGGAAAACAAAATTTATGAAAACCTGCTATAAGACAACAAGAGAATTATTTATTATAATCGGATTTTTTATCCTTATCATTCTGGATCATTTTATCGCCTCTTTTTTTATCTGAAGGAATAATGTTTCCATCCTGGTCAATGCAATCTCCGTTTTTAAGAGTGACTTTTGTTTTGTCAGCTTTTTCTACCGTACCATCCGTTCTTACAATTGTTCCGTTAGCAAGAGTTACATCATTGTTTACCTGTTTTCCTTCTGCCATGAGCATTATTTTGCCGTCTTTAAGCATGGCACAATAAGTAGCGCCCCCTTTGGCGTCATTTTGTATATCCTGTGCCGCGACACTGATTACAAGTAAACCTGCTGCGATTACTGAAATTAAATTTTTCATTTTATTATTTATTTAATGTGAATGTTTAATTATTTGTTATTTCGTTTGCGAAAATTTCAGTGTAGTCTTTAGGAAAAAGGAACAAAAGAAATATGCCATAGCGAATAAATAAAAGCAATGACCTCCTTGGCGTCTACCGGAAAATAATTCTTTTTGCAAAAATTTATTCTTGTTTCAAAACCCCGGGACTTTATGCAGATAATGTTCAAATAAAATTCACTTTTCAGATGATAATTTTGCACCCATGAAAATTTTTGGTGAAAGAAAAAAATATATTATAATAGAGAATAACTGTCTGAAACGGGTTTCACAGGGTATTTATGAAAACTGGCTTGAAAATAATTCTGATCAGTTTGACCTGCCGGCCTATACTGTGGAAGCAAAAAATAAAAAATATACAATAGATACAGATTATGTCGGCAGTCTTGAAAAAAATGATCCTGAACTACCTTTTGTACTATTTCATTTTGAAGACAAAATAGTGAATAATAAAAAGGGAATGAAGAAAACAGTGAAAGATGTGATTGAACATTTTGAAACGTTTGAAGAGTTGAAGAAGAGAAGAGAAGAGTTAATAAAGAGGATTTCTAAAAATTAATTCTCCGCTTATTAAATTGAAAGTGCATTATCATACCGCCACTAACCTTATGATAAGATAAACAATCAATATCATCCAGGCTAAACCCAGCGGGGCAAAATATTCAGGATTGAAATGTATGTTCTTTTTTGTTTTTGACTTCATAATTTTAATATTAAATATAATATAAAGAGGGAAGAGTTATCTTAATCGGAGAGGGTTTATTAAAATTTAAAGCGGCTATAAAACTCTTTTTAATTTAATATATATAAACTTATTGCTCTGCTTATTTCGGAGGCATTGAGTAATCAGTTGAGGTTTTATTTTCACCTTTCGGGTTCATAATGTTTCCGTTATTGTCGGCACACTCACCTTTCTTTAAATTGATTTGTGTTCCATCCGGTTTTAGTATAGTGCCGTCTGTTTTGACAGTAGTGCCATTGGCGAGCGTTACATCGATAGTCAACTCTTTTTTATTCTGCATCACAATCACCTTACCATCACGCAGCTTGGCGCAATAGGTAACCTCCGTATCATTCGGCTTTTGTGTTTTATTCTTAGTCTGGTCATCCTGTGCCATTGCGCTTACAGAGAAAACGCAAAAAGTAATTAAAGCAATCAGCAACTTCATCTTATTTGATATTTTTAAGGTTAATAAATTATTGAACTTTTATTTTTTGTGCGGTTGTCTTTTGAGCTCCGGGTTTTTTCGGAATAGAAAGATTCAGAACTCCGTCAGTATACTTTGCAGTAATTTTGCCCGTATCTGCATGTTCAGGCAAAATAAATGAGCGTGAAAAACTCGAATAATTATATTCCCTGCGCGTGTACCCATTATTCTTTTGTGGTTCCTTTGTTTCTGTTTCATTTTCACTGGAAATAGTAACCAAACTACCATTCACTTCAATATTGAAATCTTCTTTTTTTAATCCGGGGGCTGCAAGTTCAACTTTGTAAGTATTTTTTTCTTCCGTGATATTAATGGAAGGAACCGTCATAAGATTCTCATCATTCCAGACATCAAGAAAATCATTGCGGAAAAACCGGTCAAATGGATTGAAACCTGCCGAGGGGCTCAGACTGCGAGTCGGATTTTTAACCAAGGTATTCATTTGGTTTATAATTTTAAATGTTTTTAATAAAACTAACTATGAAACAGAAAAAAATATGCCATTGATAATTTTTTAAGCGGGCATTCAATTACCCGGAATAAATGCCTTAGTTTTCAAAAAGTTTTAAACTAAGGTTGAAATAAATGTGAAGCAAACCGTGGCGTTTACTTCACATTTGGGTATTTTAAATTCCCCTTAAATCCGCTAGCTTTAGCGGACAAACAAAAAGCATTTAAAGATTATTTCCCTTCGGATTAACCAGTGATGAAATGCCGAGTATCTCTTCAGTTCTTATTCTCAGCTCATACAGGTTTTTAGGAATACCGGAATTATTGTCGCTCAATGTTACCACCTGCATTCCATTGTTAAACGAAGTAAATACAATTGGTTCATCTGCTATACCATTGGCTGGTGCAGTTGAAGCAGCATCCGGACCTGTATCAAACAAATGTGATGATACATAGAGACTTTTCAAATAATCAAATGTAACCTGATCAGTTTTGAAAAATTTTTCTCCGAGCACAAAAGTATTTCTTCTGCCCACAAAACGTACATTGAGGTCGGTATAGAGATCTACTTCATAATCGGGCATTACTCCCCGTGGAGATACATGATTGATTTTAATTATTTCATAAGATAAGGCAACAGGGTTAACAGAAGCGATTTTCTCAGTTACATTGGCTGATACTGAGCCTGGCTGCATGGTATCATCCTTCTGACATGCGAAGAACAAAAGTACTATTAATGAAACCGCTATGCAGCCATAAATTTTTAGTGATAATAAATTTACTTTTTTCATGGCTTTAAATTTTTGATGTTGTAATATATTTACTCATCCCGTTGCTCAATCTCCATACCCTCTGCCTTAAGAAAAAATGAAGATTTCCACTCCTGGTATTAATTATTTTAATTTCAGTTTATTCCGGAAAGAGCGCATAAATAAATAAATAAATGAGCAGGAAATAAATTTCCACTATGTGGGAAAATTTTTTCAAAAAAGAAACTTCATTTTGCAATGAAGAAGTAAAAACAATCGCATTGCATAATTGTATATAAATGATCTGGCATAATTATTTGATAGTTTTAATTGCATAAAATGAGTTTTTTTAAAATTAAAGTGCGGAATGCCAGTTCCGCATTTTATTTTTAAAACAATCATATGGTATTATTTTTTAAGAATAAAATGAAATAATTGAGGCAATGAAAATAACACCGGATTTTATTCCGGAGACTGAATTTCATACCGGCAAGTGGCTTTTGCCCATTAAAAGGCCATCGTGGTATTACTTCTGGAAAAAGAGAAATCCGAATATTATTACAAACAATTTATTTTTAGAAAGTGTTGATGAACCATTGCGTGAGCTGGTAAAATTTCTGCATAAAAAAGGCATCCGCACAACTCCTTCCTGTGCAGGACATCATAAAAGTGAAAGGAACTTTGAAAAGATTTTTGCATCGCTTGAAGAAGACAAAGAAGATATAAAGGGAAACGGGTTTGAGTTAACAGATGTTGAAACGGGGAAACATCATCTGTATAAAAATAAAAGATACAAACTTCCGTGGGATAAGGAAACTTTTTTGGAGAAAGCTGTAAACTATCAGCAGGATGGAGTAATTGGCCTGAAGATGGGAAACAGGAAAAAGTTAAAGCACAAAATTCTTGAATTAAAAATTGATGGTGCAACAATCAGCCAGAAGGATGGGATTGTATTTATTCATACCCATGAAGCGAATGGGGGAGATATAAAGGAAATATGGAAAAGAATAACGGAATCGGTTAAAAATGTTTTCAATTGATTAGTTCTAAAAATCAGGTACTATGACTGAGAAGATAATAACTCTTTTTATACTTGCTCTTCCCATTGCTTGCATTGCATGGACAGTAACGCACGAAGATATATTTCTTGAGCCGCGTGATTATTGCAAAAAATGGAGCGAGCGAAGTTCAACTTTGTTAAAGAGAAAATTTTTCTATGTTTTTACCTGCGAATATTGCTTCAGCCACTATGTAACTATTCTGATACTTATTATTACAGGTTATAAACTATTGTTCGATGATTGGAGAGGTTACCTCGTTTCAGGTTTTGCATTAGTCTGGATCGCCAATATATATATGAATTTATATGGCCTTCTTAGAGTGGACATAAAAAAGGAAAAAATCGAAACCAAGATTAATGAACAAGAGCTGGAAAAGCGATAGCCTGCGTAACCGCTTTACCTTAGCGCTTCAAATGTTTTTATGTCGTAACCAAATCTCTCAGATCCCTGATCTTGTCATGTTGTAATTTTATTGTATCATGCTGCCGATTGATAATCAACATATCCTGAACAAGAATATTTCTGGAATCTTTTATCGCTTTTTTATAACCATTGAGCGCAGCGTCTTCGCCAAACTCGCATGATTTAAGAACGGTCCTCCGGTCTGAAGTGCTGAGTGCGGAACGTACATCCATCCATGCACGATAAATTTTCCCGGAAGCAGAAGTGCCTTTTTTGACTTCTCCGCCAAGCTGGATTATATGTGTGGCAAGCTCCTCTTTAAACCTGCGGCTGGTAGTTGCATGTTCTGTAAAAATGGCTTTCAGATCACTGTCACTAACTTCTTTAGATGCACGCTCGTAACCTTCCATCCGGTCATTGTGTAACTCGATAAGGTCATTTAGGGTTTGAATTGTTTTTTCCTGGACTGTTTTCATAATTACATTTTTAACATATGATTAAATACATATATGACATTTAAATCTAAAAATCTATGCCATAAAACTTTGAAAAATTGCATAGATAAATTTGGGACAATGGAATTTTAGCAAGTTGGGGTATTTACCTTTTTTGATATTTCTTCTACCTTTTGCATAAATGAAGTTACCAATGTATCAGATGAGGGGCCGAATGCATCCACCAGAGTTCCCTTACTCCCGTCAATTGTTTCAATTGCATACAATATGGATTCATCTGCAGGGTCAGACGTTCCTTCAAAGCGATGAAAGTCTACCACTTTTACATCAGAAGGTTGATAAATTCTTCCTGTCTTTAATGATTTTAATCCCTTTTCGCTGACTTTGTAGTCTTCTGTATAACCTTTCTGTATAAGATGGTTAATGGTGGCAACAAGGGTTTTCATTTCGGTATTGGTTGCGATCTCTTTCATTTTTTCGAATAGTTTTTCATTTAGTGTTTAGTTTATAATCGGAAGTTACTCTTTCGTAATGTCAATGGACTCTATAAAGTCATGATTTAAAATTTAATGATATCAGAATGCTGCGGAACAATTGGTGCGGGTTGACCTGGTTTGGGTAATGGGGGTTCATCTATGCGTGTCGGATCTGTTTTCTGAGGCTCCTCAATTCGGGTGGGATCATTTTTTTCAGGTTCGTTACCCCCCGGTTTGGGTTTGGTCGGATCGGGATTTTTATCCGGTTTTGCAGGAGTTACAGGTTTATTTGGTGGAGGAATGTCCGGCTTTTTTTCCGGATAATTTTTGTTTTTAGTTTGCATTTATTTTTAGATTGAAAAGATATAAATACCATTCTTTATTGTTAATGCAATACAGAATAAATAAAAAGTTATGCCATTAAATAATAATAAGCTATTCTTTACGTCACAAATTTGACAGGATAGATAGTTGAACAACATGGGAACTATAAGGCACCTAAGAAAATCAAATAAGTATATTTTTCTACATTGGAAAACTACTTCTTTGAAAAATGTGAATAGAATTCCCCATTATTTTAAAAATGGTTATTTATGACTTTTCTATTAAAAAGATTAATTATTATCATGGAATTCACAGCGGAATCAGCAAAAAAAAATAAATTTTGCTTTTATTTTTAATTGTGGAAAAAAATTCTCAATTTAGTATCGGTTTTAATTTTGCAGTATTACAAATCTGATAAACCTGATATTATGGCAAAAATCCTTATCATTGAAGATGACCTCGACATGAGTCAACTTCTTAAAAGATTCTTAACCCGTCATGGATTCGAAGTTGAATTAGCCCAAAACGGAAGAAAGGGAGTTGCAGCATTTGCTGCCTCACAACCAAGCCTTGTCTTATGTGATTTCCGACTGGGAGATATGGATGGAACGGAAGTCCTTAATAAAGTAAAGGAGATTGAACCGACTGTTCCATTTATTATTATGACAGGCTATTCAGATATCCGAACGGCTGTGCATGTGATGAAGGCAGGAGCATATGATTATCTTGCCAAGCCTCTTCTTCCGGATGAAACTCTTCAGCTTATTAATCGTGCATTGGAATCAAAGTCAAGGGGAATTCATCCTATTGAAGAGGAAGACGAAGAAGATAATAATTCGTCAGGCATGCCGGTTATAAAAGTTAAATCAGCAGTAGGAAAAAATGAATTTGTATATGGTAAAAGTGAAAAATCCATGGAATTACTGAGACAGATTGAATTAGTTGCCCCAACAAATTACAGTGTAATTATTTATGGTGAAAGCGGAGCAGGTAAAGAAGCAATAGCACAAACCATTCACAGGAAAAGCAAAAGGGCACGGCAACCGTTTGTAGCAATGGATTGTGGAGCTATTTCAAAAGAACTTGCGGGAAGTGAGTTATTCGGACATGAAAAAGGATCTTTTACAGGAGCACTTGGAACTAAAATCGGGCATTTTGAAGCAGCGAATGGCGGAACAATTTTTCTGGATGAAGTATCAAACCTGCCCTACGATGTGCAATCTTCTTTGTTGCGCACCGTTCAGGAGCGAAAAGTAAAACGCATAGGAGGATTAAAAGAAATTCCCATTGATGTGCGCATCATTGTAGCAAGCAACGAAAGATTAATGGATGCACATAATGGTGGAAAATTCCGGGAAGATTTGTATCATCGGTTTAATGAATTTCAACTGATTGTTCCTGCTTTACGCGAGCGAAGAGATGATATAATGATGTATGCAAGATTTTTTCTCAAAAGTGCAAACGAGGAATTGGATAAAAATATAACGGGTTTTTCTCAGGGTTTGGAGGAGCTGATTGTTGATTATCCGTGGTATGGCAACTTGCGGGAAATGAAAAATGTAATTCGAAGAGCTGTTTTGCTTACCGAAGGAAATCTGGTCGAAGCAAAATCTCTTCCGTTCGAAATTTCAAATTTCAGCCGCACTGCAATGGCAATTCCTATAGATGCATATGACAATGCAACTTCGGTCCATCGCCCTGAAATATTATCTCCTCCCGCTCCTCCAAAAGAAGAAAAAACCAATCTTAAATCTGCTGCCCATGAAGCAGAATACGATTTGATTTTAAAAGTTCTGAAAGAGGTGAAATTCAATAAAAGCAAAGCCGCCAAAATTTTAAATATTGATCGAAAAACTCTTTACAATAAAATGAAAGCGTTTAAGCTTGAATCCTGACCTATGAGCATTTTCGGGGAAATAAAAATTTTACTGGTAGAAGATGATGAAGATGATTATTTTCTTTTCAATAATTTTCTGAATGACATACACATCGGTCATTATGCTCTTACGTGGGCGGGTACTTATGATAAAGCAATTTCTTTAATCAGGAAAAAGGAGCATGATATTTATTTTTTTGATTACATGCTTGGAAGCCATAACGGGCTTGATTTAATTAAAGAAAGTATAATGATTGGAATTGATGCACCACTCATTCTATTGACCGGACTTGGTAATCATGAAACCGATTTGGCAGCCATGGAATTCGGAGCTGCTGATTACCTTATGAAAAACGAACTTGACTCAGGAAAATTAGAACGATGCATCCGCTATTCGATTGAGCAAAGTAAAAGTTTAAAAAAAATCAGAGACAGCGAGGAAAAATTTCGTTCCATTTTTGAAAATACGCATGATGTAATTTATCTTGCAGACAGCAATGGTAAAATTTATGAAATTAATAAAGCTGCAGAGCGCCTGTTCGGATATACTCATAAAGAATTGGTAGAAATGAATATTTCCAGCCTGTACGAAAATGGTGCTGATCAGTCAAAATTTTTAGAGGCAATAAATCAGACGGGTAGTTATTCCAATTACGAAGTTCTGTTTAAAGATAAATACGGGAATCGCAAATACTGTACGATTACTGCAAGTGTGCAAAAGGTAGATGAAACCGGCCTTATATTTTACCAGGGCATTATTCATGATATAACGAGACGAAAAAAGGCGGAGCAGGATTTGCAAATTGCAGAAAAATTAACCGTTACCGGCCGTATGGCAAGAACACTGGCCCATGAAGTTCGCAACCCGCTCACAAATATTAACCTTTCAGTAGAACAATTAGCTGAAGATATTAAAGAGGATAATTACCAATCGTATTTTGAAGTTATAAAACGAAACAGTAAACGCATAAATGACCTGGTTACCGAATTGATGGAAAATACAAAACCTGCAGAAATTAAGTTATCAAAGATTCCCATTCAAACGTTGCTGGATAAAACCGTTTCGCTGGCCATGGATCGTGCTTCATTAAAGAACATTAAAATTGAAATGGATTATTCCGGTGGTAATAAATTAATAGAAGGAGATGAACCTAAGCTTACCATGGCTTTCCTGAATATTATTATCAATGCAATTGAAGCGGTTGATGAAAATAAAGGGATAATAAAAATATTTTCTCATTGCAATGAAAAAAAATGTTCGATTACGATTGAAGATAATGGCTGCGGAATCAAAAAGGATGATCTTGCAAGAATTTTTGATCCTTATTTTACGGATAAGCCAAACGGAATGGGTTTAGGCCTATCTACGACACACAATATTATAAGGACACACCATGGAAATATTGATGTAGAATCCCACAAGGGGAGTGGAACCAAATTCAGCATCAATCTGAATTTAGTATAGGTTGTTCTTAAAATTTGCTTTTAGTTTTTTATGTAGCCCTTCAGCCCTATTTATTTTTGCCGATATTCGAATCACCCAAAGGATCAGTATAGTTTTTTTTTCGAACCATAATGAAATTTTAAAAAAATCTTGTAGGTTTGCTGAAAACTACTTCTTATGAGAAACCTTAATTTGATTTTGAAATCAGCTTTTGCGATTGGTATTGTTTTTTGCTCCTGCAGTGGCAATAAAAGCGGTAATGATGAGCAGGCAGCTGATAATGCCGGTGTTGCTGCGGATACAACCCCTGTAAATGAGGTGGCCAGCTTTCGCTTTACTTTTACCATAGCCAATCTGCCTTCTCCCCTTATGGTGCTTGATGAATTTGCAAAATCAAATCTTCCGACAGATCTGAGCTTATTAAATCCTGTTGAAAATGCAAACAATTATCACAATTCATTCAAACAGGCTCTCAATTACGGAATCTATGGAGTTGATATGGGTTACCTTGTAGTGAATAACCGGACACTTGAATCCATTAAGTATTATTCAACATCAAAAAGGCTTGCGGAACAGCTGAATATGGCTGAAACTTTTAACAAGTTTGTAAATCGTTTTGAAAATAATTCAAACAATAAAGATTCTCTGCTTCGGGTAATTGATGAAGCGTATTCAGCAACCGATTCATACCTGCAATCAAATGAACGATTGGAAACAGCAAGTGAAATATTAGCTGGAAGCTGGATAGAGTGCCAGCATATTTCTGTTGATTTATTAAAAAATGCTGAGCGAAATGCAGACAATGAAAAACTCTATGAAAGGATTTATGAACAGCGGCTTCATCTTGATAATATTACTAAAATTTTAGAAGAGTTTAAGAATGATAATGATTTATTGAAGATCAAAAAAGATTTTGAAAATCTCCTGCTGATTTACCAGGAACTCAAAGATTCAAAAGACATTAATAAAGAATTTCTATCAAAGCTGTCTAAAAGTTTAAACCAGGTTCGAAACAATATTATCAGTTAAGTAATAAATTTAAAAATTAAAAATATTTTGAAGACCCGTTCTGATAATTCAGCGCGGGTTTTTTTTATAAAAGTAGCTTCATAATAAATTGTGCGTAATTCGTACATTCGTCCCGATAACATTCGGAATTTTTATTCTCTGAACCAATATGAGTGATAAGATTTTAAAGGCCCTGATGCAGCTTTTTGCAATTGTTGCCAATGCTGACCGGCTAACCATCCAGGGAAGAAATATTGTGGAAGCTTTTTTAAGACAACAATTGAGCCTGATCACTGCTCAGCTATACCTCCAGGTTTTTGATGACTATTTAAAGTTTTTGCAGGGAAAAGCCGATCCGAACAAAATTCAAAAAAGAGTTTCTGTAAATTCTGTAAAAGTTCTGAAGATATGTGTTGACATAAACAGCGAGCTTGACAAAAAGCAAAAATATATTGTGATGGTCAGGCTAATTGAGTTTGCATATTCTTCAAATGAGGAGATTACAGAGTTGGAATCGGAAGTACTATCATTGGTCGCAAATACTTTTCATATCAATGAAGAAGAGTTCGCAACATGTGTTTCATTTGCTTCCTGCAAAGATTCTTCACAGATAAATGATTCTTCTGAACTTCTCCTTGTCAATAATAATTATTTGCGAAAGCTGCGTTATGCGAAGCATTCTCTCAATGAAATGCTGCATGGTGATTTGTGGATTCTCAATGTAAAATCTGCCGGTATTTTATTTGCGAAATATTTTGGCAATAATCAACTCACTCTGAACGGACAACTGCTTTTAGTTGATACAGTGTATGTGTTTTCTCCCGGATCAGTGATCAGGGGCGCGCAAATGCGACCGGTTTATTACAGTGATGTAGCGCGGTGTTTTTTGGAAGATGAAATTCAATCTGAAATCGAATTGCAGGCCCGGAATGTTGAATTTGTTTTTCGAAATGGGAAAAAAGGACTGCACAATATAAGTTTCAATGCCGTTTCAGGAAATCTTATTGGAATTATGGGAGGCAGCGGTGCAGGTAAATCCACTTTACTTAATATTTTAAACAGCACACTTCAACCCGAAAAAGGGACTGTGAAGATTAATGGAATTGACATTCATTTTGAAAAAGAAAAACTGGAAGGAGCTATAGGCTATGTTCCGCAGGATGATTTGCTGATGGAAGAACTTACTGTTTTTCAAAATCTTTTTTACAGCAGCAAATTATGTTTTGGAAATCTTGATGATGAAACCATAAAAAAGAAAGTAAACGATTTATCAGAAGCAATAGGTCTTGCTGAAATTAAAGATTTAAAAGTAGGCGATTCATTGAATAAAATGATCAGTGGCGGTCAGCGAAAACGTTTGAACATTGCTTTGGAACTTATCCGCGCGCCTTCTGTTTTGTTTGTGGATGAACCAACCTCAGGCCTGTCGTCACTTGATTCGGAAAATGTAATGGATTTACTAAAGCAGCTTTCTATCAGCGGTAAGCTTGTTTTTGTGGTAATTCATCAGCCATCGTCTGACGTTTTTAAATTATTTGATAAGCTACTTTTATTGGACATGGGAGGTTATCCTGTTTATTTCGGAAATCCTTCTGATGCACTTATCTATTTCAAGACAAAAGCAAACTATGCTGATGCAGATGAAGGGGAATGTGGCACCTGCGGAAATATTAATCCTGAACAAATTTTTTCCATTATTGAATCCAAGGTGCTTGATGAATTTGGCAACCTTACCTCTAACCGCAAAATCACTCCTGAAGAATGGAATCAATTTTATGAAAAACAATTTGTAACAGATAAAGAACAGGAGGAAGGAAAAAAAGAAATTCCGTTACCTTTCGCCAGCGATCAAAAACCTTCAAGGTTTAAGCAGTTGAATGTTTTTATACAGCGCGATGTGCTTTCTAAAATCCGGAATACACAATACCTCTTGATTAATTTTCTTGAGGCGCCTGTTCTTGCCTTTATTCTTGCTTATTTTCTTAAGTATTACCCTGATAATGGTCAATATATATTTCGTGAAAATATAAACCTGGTCGCTTATATTTTTATGAGTGTAATTGTTGCACTTTTTATGGGACTTACCATCAGTGCAGAAGAAATAATTCGTGACAGAAGAATATTGAAACGTGAGGAATTTCTTAATTTAAGCCGAAGCAGTTATTTATTATCAAAAATCTCCGTTATGTTTTTAATTTCTGCTATCCAGACATTGACATTTGTCCTGCTGGGAAATTTAATTTTTGGAATTAAAGGTTTGTTTTTTGATTATTGGATCATGCTGTTTTCTGTTTCGTGCTTTGCGAATCTTCTTGGATTAAATATTTCTTCTGCATTTAATTCGGCTGTGACTATTTATATCTTGATCCCGTTTTTAATCATTCCGCAAATAATTTTAAGCGGAGTCATTGTAAAATTTGAAAAACTTAACCCGTCTGTAACGGTTCAGAATAAAGTCCCTGTCATCGGTGAAATTATGGCTTCACGCTGGGCTTTTGAAGCATTGGCTGTAAATCAATTTAAAAATAACATGTATGAACAGATTTTTTTTGATGTGGATAAGAAAATGAGCGAGTCAAATTATAAGAACTGGTGGCTTCAAAAGATGAATGGAAAGCTCGATTCACTCCATTCAAATGGAAAATCTCTTAATGATGAAATTTTGCTTTTCCAAAATGAATTGATAAAAGAAATGAAAACAAATTCAATGGTGAAATTTAATAATGCAACAGAATTTAAAATAACAAATTTGGATGAAGTGCTTTACAAAAAGCTTAAAACATACCTCGAAGAACTAAAAAAATATTATGTTCTCCAGTTTAACCAGGCGGTCAGGCAAAAAGATCAAATTACGAACACGATTATAAAAAATAAGGATGGGATAAAAAATCTGAATTTTCTAATTGACAATTATTCCAATGAAAATTTAAACGATTTTGTAAAAAATGCGCATGAAAATCCTATTGATGAAAGCAAGCATGAATTAATCCAGCGATACCAGCCGGTTTTTATGGACGGACCTTACAATTCTTTTGTACGTTCACAGTTTTTTGTTTCGCGTAAAAATGTGGGAGGAAATTATTTCAGCACTTGGTACGTGAACATGGCTGTCATTTGGGTAATGAGCCTGATACTTGCGATTACTCTTTATTTGAATGTTTTGAAAAAGACAATAAGAAAAGTAGGACATATTTTTGAGTAGGCCGGAAAAAATTCAGGTCAGGTTTTAGAAAATCACAAAACATATTGTCAGGAAATTTTTTTAATGACAAAGGGTAATTTGACTATTGTCTGGTAGTCTTCACCGGCTTCCATCATGTCTTCATCTTCTTCTTCGTAAAGCCAGGTAACAGTTACTTCACTTTTTGAATTTTTCTGCAATGGCTCCAGTTTCCTGAAAATATCAAGGAGACATTTAGATGAACTTGTATTAAAATATTCCAACTGAACTAAGACACTGGTTTTATTTTTGGGATTCAACGCATATTCATCAAGCCAGGCATATACAGGGCGGTAAAATTCTACTGAATTTTCAGGAATTGATTTTCCTTTCAGTTCCAGGATTCCATTTTCGGATGAAAAGCTAATGAATGGTGTTTTATTTCCCTGTTCTATTGTGAGTTGTTCCATGATAACAATTTACATTTTTATTTTACTGTTACTGCAAGAGAGAAAAAAGAAAATTTATCCGACACTTTATTAAAATGATAGTCAATTTTGTGTCCGGATTTTCGTGCAATATCAATCATGCCAAGCCCCGCCCCTCCTTTTTCTGTCAGTTCAGTAGTGTTCAATTTATCGAGATAATATGCACGTAGTTCTTCGGCATTCATAGCATTAACTTTATCAATTTTTGTTTTTAAAATTTCGCTGCCGGAGTTGAGAATAAAGTTACCCGTTATGATTCTGAAACTATTATTTTCTCCGCGACCGATCATAAAAATTGAAGATCCGCCTTCTTCGATCAACGCCTGGCTTTCTTCTTCACTCATCGCTTCATTATGGTGGTAAAGATTCTGAAGACATTCTATCAAAATATGATAAAACTTTTTTTTCAATTGTGGCTTTTCCTTATCATTTTCCAGTCGTGTTTCCATGATACTGAAAACAGACGAAAGCAAATCTTGCGTAATATCTCCCTTGAAAGACAGTATGATTCCATCACGCTCTAAATCTTTGTATAGCTTATAAATGTCAGGCATATAGGGCTGCAAGATACTAAAAGATATTTTCAATGAAATGCAAAATTAAAATTGAATTGAAAACCGTTTATTTTTTTATTGAATTACGTGAAATTAAAAGATAAGATAGTTGTATTTTCGTACCATACCAAATGCAGGCAGCTTTATGAACAAAATTTTAGTTGTTGATGACGAAGCAGACGTGGAAAGACTGATCACCCAGATTTTTCGTTCGAAAATTAAGAAAGGAGAGCTGTCTTTTATTTTTGCTGAGAATGGTGTCGTTGCGCTTGAAAAACTCCTTTCCGACAAAACAATTGATTTAATTTTTACGGATATAAATATGCCTGTCATGGATGGACTTGAACTGCTTTCCAGGATAAAAGAAAATAACCTGCTTCAGAAAACGGTTGTCATTTCTGCATACGGAGATTTAAAAAATATCCGGACTGCGATGAATCGCGGTGCTTTTGATTTTGTAACAAAACCGATTGATTTCGATGACCTGACCACAACGCTTTTGAAAGCGTTGAATGAAATGGAGATTTTAAACCAGGGAATAGCTGCAAAAAGTAACCTTGAAAAGGCACTCCTTGAGAAAGCCGAAGCTCAGCAGGAAGCCTTGATAAATTTACAGGAAAAAGAAAACTTAATTCTTCATCAGAATGAAATGCTGGAGCAGCAGGTACTTGAAAGAACCGCGGAAATCAATAAGCAAAAAAAATTAATTGAATTAAAAAATAAGGATATACTCGATTCCATCCATTATGCTAAACGGTTGCAGCAGGCGATTCTTCCTCCAGAGGAAAAAATTCAGAAATATTTTCCTGAAAGTTTTATTTTATATGAACCAAAAGATATTGTGTCAGGAGATTTTTACTGGATCGGTGCTTCAGGTAACCTCGTAATAATCGTTGCTGCAGATTGCACCGGTCATGGAGTTGCAGGGGCACTTATGAGCATGATAGGAATTGCTCTCTTAAATCAGATCGTAAATGAAAAAGGAATTACCACACCATCTCTTATTTTAGATCAGCTCCACAGTTCAATAATTGCCGTGCTGAAACAGACTGAAAATGATTCGCATCATGCGATGGATATTGCTGTTTGCAGCTTTGACATTTCGGAGACAACTTCTGTTGTCAGACCCGGTAAATTGCAGTTTGCCGGAGCTAATCGGCCTTTATGGATAATACGCAATAAAGAATTGGATTCAATTAAGCCGGATAAAATTCCGATTGGCGGATTGTATGGCGATCGTAATAACTCTTTTTTAAATACTATTGAACTGACAGCACATGATACTATTTATTTATTTACGGATGGTTATGCAGATCAATTTGGAGGAGAACACGGGAAAAAGCTGATGACAAAAACATTTAAAGAAATTCTGTTATCCATTCAACCCCTTGCAATGGAAGAGCAAAAAGCGCAATTAAAAAGTTATCTTGAAAAATGGCAGGGTACAAATGAACAGGTAGATGATGTTTTAGTAATAGGAATAAGAGTCTGATAATTACATCAATAACAAAAATATTTTGGGTGAAAGTATGTTTTTTATAGGTGAATTAATATTTTTTCAGGGTTAAATTTGTTATTAACGACCTGTTAAATACTTTTCTTATTGTTCTTCAGATATTTACATATTTGTTTTGGATAATTTGCTGAAAATCATTGTATTTTTATTACATTCGTGGCTTAGTTCTTATAATCAGTATTTTATCTGAATAAAAAAACCAAATCAAAGTGCTTCTGAAAACTTACCAGGTTCAGCAAATTCACAAACACTATAACCAAACAGATGTTACCGGGAAATCATAAACGAGAATCCCGATAAAAGAAAATAACCAATAATCAGAATACCCGGAAAAATTAAAACCATTTCCGGGCATTCAAAAACCAGTACTCAATGTTTATAAAAGAAAAACCTCCGTAAAGGGGAATGGAAGAGTATTTCCCTTTCGCACCTGAAAGGAGAGAATCAGGCTCCTCTCCAAAGCGTCTCAGCCTTGTTTTTCCTTTGATTAGTTTTTTAATCGCTTTTTAAGCACTCCAAATATTAAATAAAAAAAGTAATCATTTACATTTTAAAAAAAAATACCATGAAAAAACCAATTATTACATCAGTATTATTCTTTTCCCTGCTTGTATTGACAGGGTTTAACTCCAAAGCTCAGCAAAGAACTTTTACAGAAGGTACAGAGGTACAATCCTTCGGTAACCGTTCAATTCCAGCTGCTCATCCATCTGCGTTAAAGCCGGCACGTTCTCACAACAGGTCGTATGACGGCACCAATAATAATCTTGGCACCGCAGCAAAACAATTATGGGGTTCGGTAAACATCCCATTGTTCAGGGAACTTCCTCCCGTTTACGGATCAGGCGATCCGAAAAATGCAATGAACGGAGCGGGTCGTCCTTCTGCGCGCGAAATTTCAAATGTGCTGATTGACGAACCGGTTACGCAATTTAACTCACGCGACCTGAGCGCTTTTAATTATGTGTGGGGACAATTCCTCGATCATGACATGAGCCTCACCCCGGGTGACAATATCGAATCAGTACCTATTTCACTTCCTGCTAACGAAACCGTTTTCACAGAGCCGATTCCTTTTACAAGAAGCCAGATTCGCTCTGGAACGGGTGTAACCAATAAACGCCAGCAAAGCAATATTCAAACCTCATGGATTGATGGCTCCATGATTTACGGTACTGATTCGGTTTCGGCAGCATGGATGCGTTTGCACGTAAATGGTAAAATGAGGACTTCTGGCGGTGTTTCACAGGCTGCACTTGCCGAATGGAATTTTCCAAATAACCCCGATGATGCTATTGAAGATATTGGCATTGCTGCCAATGCTGCGCAAACAATCCATACGACTGGTGGAACATCCGCTTTGACATTCAGTGTTACCGGTGTAACAACAAGGGCAGCCTGGTGTACGGGCTGGAACAGCGGAATGTTAGTTAAAGCCTGGGAAATTCAATTATCAACTCTCGGGTACAATAACCTGAAGCTTTCATCAAAGCAGCAGGGTTCAAGTACAGGTCCACGCGATTTTGCAATTGAATATAAAATAGGGGCAGCCGGAACATGGACTCCCCTGGGAATTGGAGTAACATTAAATACAGGCGGATGGAACGGCCCTACTAATTTGGTTTTGCCTGCTGCCAGTGCAAACCAGCCTTCAGTTTACATTCACTGGATTATGACCAGCAACACTGCAATTAACGCAGGAGCGGTTGCATCTGGCGGATCATCACGAATTGATAATATAAATATTTCAGGCGATCTCCCGGGAACTTTTTTGCCGTGGAATACGGTAACCGGGGAGTTTGCTGACGCTATTGATGTCACTGCTCCCGGCATGGCAAATGATGGAGGACACACCACCAAAACATTTGTGGCAGGTGATGTGCGGGCTTCGGAACACCCCGGCCTGCTTTCGCTTCATACCTTATTTGTGAGAGAGCACAACAGGTTTTGCGATTTACTGGTGGCACAGGGAAAAACAGATGACGAGTCAAATTACCAGACTGCAAGAAAATATGTGGGAGCGCTTATACAGGCTATTACCTACCAGGAATTTCTGCCGGCAATCGGGGTTACTTTAAATCCTTACACACAATACAGTGGTGTAGTACGGCCGGATATCATGAATACTTTTGCCACGGCAGGTTACAGGATAGGGCATACGATGGTAGCGGACGAGATAGCGCTTCGCGACAACAACTGCGATACTGTGGAGCCGGGTGCATTTGATCTTATTGAGGCATTCTGGAACCCGCAGCTTGTAGTGGATTTTGACCTGGAACCTTTTTTGAAAGGAAATGCAACACATAAGCAGTACGAAACTGATAATAAAATTAATGACGTATTGCGTAATTTTCTTTTCGGAAGCCCCAATGATTCTGTACGTTTCGGAATTGACCTGGGAAGTTTGAATATCCAGAGAGGAAGAGACCATGGCCTGCCTGATTATAATACGGTGCGCCAGTTTTACACAGGAGTTGCAGCAGTGAATTTTTCTGACATCACTTCTGATCCTGTTAAAGCATTGGAATTACAAACACTTTACGGAACAATTGGTAACATTGACCTGTGGGTAGGAATACTTGCCGAAGACCTCCTGCCAAACAAATCAGTAGGAACTACGATGCACGCCATGCTGAAATCACAGTTTGAAAAATTACGTGATGGCGATTACTATTATTATTTGCATGATCCCTGGCTGACGGCTAATTACCGCAACCAGGTTATCAATACTACCCTGGCTGACGTTATACAAAGAAACACTTCGCTGACCAGCTTGCAGAGCAATGTATTCTTTATTGATCCGTGCCCTGGGGAAGATGGTGAAGACAGAATAGTTTCTGAAAATAATAATGGCGAAGTTTCTGTTGCTTTTAAAGCATATCCGAACCCGGTTAATGACGTGGTTAATATTGACATTAGCAATAATGACGAACCCTGCCTGATCAGACTGTTCACGGTAAACGGAACTCTTGTAAAAGAGATCAGAACAAGTGCCGGACAGAATACTGTGCAAATTGACAGCCGGGATTTCTCCAATGGATTATATATTATTAACATTTTTACAGGCAAAGAGATGAAGTCTTTGAAATTTGTGAAAATGGTGAATTGATTTTAAAATTAAGTTTGTTCTCAAAAGCATGGCATAATAAAAGCCATGCTTTTTTTTCATTATTTAGCATTATAAATTTAATATGAAAAATAATGAATACAGAATTTCCGTATGTAACAAAGCTTGATGTAAAGCATGCCCATTTTGAAATAATTGACATTCCTCGAATGGTGAATGAATGTACAGACAAGTGGTTCAACCAGACTCTCACGCAGGTAAATGATTGTGTAATACGTGTTGGTATAGTGGAAGGTGAATACCACTGGCACAAACATGATAACGATGATGAATTCTTCTTTGTGCTCGAAGGAAAACTTTTTGTAGATATTGAAGACAGAATAATAGAGCTTAATCAGGGGCAAGGCGTGACGGTTTCAAAAGGAGTAGTTCACCGTACACGCGCACCAAAGAAGACCGTGATGTTGATGGTTGAAAACAAAACAATAATCCCGACCGGAAATTAAGATCCTGCAGAGGAAATAAAATTTTTAATTTAATTCTTTATAAAGGGGCATCCTTCACAGTATCCTGTGGATTTTTGGGAAATTGATGACAGACCGGGTACTGATTACAGATGGCACGGATATTTATTTAACACCCGGGATATAAAGATTATCACGATTAAAATCTGAAACAATGAAAAAATTATTGTTAATGACACTAACTGCTGCATTTCTTATGTCATGCAGAGCAACAGTTAAAACTCCGAAAACTACTACAGATGTTAAAGTTGGGAGCAGTATCCAAAAAATACAACATGTTCAATAAAAGCTTTATCTGGCTGAATGCTGCAAGCCTGAAGAAAGCATATCTTTAGAATCGCACAGCGAGAAAAGCGGAAAAGCCTTTTAAGTCATAATTGACTTCTCCTGTAAAATCCTTATTAAAGGGGAATTTATTAACATCATATTCCATCACTGAATATGCAGCTCCTGCGCCAAAATTTTTAGGAAAATAATATTCGAGCGAAAATCGAAAATCTTTTGCCATAACTTCATAACCGTTTGTATTGATATAAAAATATTCCAGTGAAGCCCTGCCCATCAAACGTGGAATAAAATACAGCCTTCCGTGTATACCCGCTAACGGCACAGGAACTCCTGCCTTTTCATCACGTATGTAATTTATTTCTCCCGACTGCACATTAATGCATGCACCTACCTGCATCCATCTTCCACCAAGCGACAGTTGGGCCGTAATCACAGGAGTATTTAACAGGGCAATTCTCCAACTTGCTCCAAAAATCTGCGAATAAAATAGGCCAATGTGTTTGCTCCGGCATGATACACAGTATCAGCAAAAGCTACGTCCCTGCTGAGATAAGTACTTGCCCGCCTGCTGATATTTAAATAAGACAATGCAACCTGTGACCCTTCACCTGTTATCGCCTGTAAACGAAATGTGGCGGGTGTTTTATCAAAGCCCAGATCATTTTCAAGGCTTAATGTTGTTTGGACTCCTAAATCCTGCAGGGGTGCATCAAATCTCAACGAAGTAGAAACAGCCGGCAGGAAATATTCTGGATATAAATAAAGGCGGGGCGGCTTTTGAGTCTTTTGAGCAACTGCAGGCCCAGCAGCCAGAAGATAAACTATAAGGAATTGACAGATCAATACAATGGTTTTCATTATATGATATTCTTAATAATCTTATAAATCGTTCGTGGTTTAATGAGGCATAAATGACTCATTAATCTACAATCTACAAGTTCAGGTCGGTCTGATTCTTCTGTTAAAAAAATGTTTAATTGCCAAATTCAATCTGTAAAAAGGTGATTGAAGTTTTTGTTTCCAGTATGTCATTTCATACGGTTCCTTTGGCCAATTCTGCAGTTTAAGCCAAACCTGATTCTTTTTTTGAAGTGTTAACATAATCTGATATTTTAGAAGATTATGTTCCTCATATCCGCTATCAGCTGTATAAAAAGTGTGCCATGCGCAAATAATTTTACTTCTGAGCTTTTAAAAAAATTCCCAAATGAATTTCATCGCGAATTAAATCATCGGGTTGACCTGGATAGGTTATATTCCATTGTTTCCTGTCTATATTAAATTTTGCACGCGCCTCAACTGAATTATCATTCAGTGTAATCTTAGCAGGAAACTCTATGTTTTTAGTAATCTCTTTAATAGTTAAATTTCCGCTAACCATGTGAGTAGGGTCGGGTACTTTATATTCATTTAGCTTTTCCTCTCGGGGATCATTCTGCTCATTTATCGTTCCTGAAAAAGGCTTAATACCTGTAATTACAAACGAGGCTTCGGGAAATTTGCGTACGTCAAAAAATTCGGGAGAATGCAAATGACCTGTGAGCTTAGCGCTCATTTTATCATTTACACTTGGTGGTCCTGATGCAACGATAGAGGACATGTCTATGGTAAAATTACCGCCTGTAATGTTTCCACCGGAAACTATAAGCTCTCCATTTTTAATGTTGACAGTTCCGGTATGATATCCTGATACTTTTGTACCAATCCATTCAATGTGACTTGCCTGCTTATCTACTTTATAGTTCGTACCGGCTTCTTTTGAAGTTTCTTCTTTTGCTTCAGTAGTTTTTGCTTCATCACTCTTAGGTGGGTTAGTGCACGAAAATAACAGCACTAAAGATAGTGTTAATAAAGAAAATAATTTTTGGTTTTTCATGGTTTTAGCATTGACTAAGTAAAAACCAGAGGAGAATAAATATTAATATGGTGCTGAAGCAGCCGGTTCCCAGTTTTTTCGCTCCATAACCGGCAAGGAGTCCTTTGAGGAGATTGTTCTCAGTTAAGTTTTTTATTCTCCCTGTAAATAAATATGCCAGCTATTTTTAATTGAGCAAAAAAGTTTGAAAATAATATTATAATATCATCTGACTTACCGTTCGTCAAAAAGATTGACCGCTCGTCAAATATTTTCTCTTCAGAGAAATTTATGTATATAGGTTTGAGGACCCCTAAACAGCACGCGGAAGCCGAAAAGCGGGTAGAGTAGGCAACTTAAAAACTTATATATTATGAAAACAATTAAAGTTAATCTCAATTCAGTTAACCTTTGGGCAAAGCTGTCTCTGCTTGCGTTAACAGCAGTGATCATGATTCAGGGAAAACTATTTTCCCAGGCGCCACCCGTTCAATGGAAATTTACAAGCGAGTATGATCATCCCTATTTGGGAGGTCAGCAAACTACCAGTGGTGCAGATTGGCTGTATAATATAATCGGTACTTCCGATGGGGGAAGCTTAGGAGTGGGCTTTGCCGTGGCAACATTCGGAAACAACCCTGCTGCAGGTTTTCCTGCAGCGGTTAAGCTGGATGCAACCGGTCATGCTGAATGGATGTATGTTTACCAGGATAATAATAATTATAACGGATTATTTTATGACGTGGTTGAATTGGATGGATATTACTATATGATTGGGATTAAAGTTGATCCTGCATATCCGTCCAAGCCTGGTTTGGTGTTAGTGAAAATTGCATCAGACGGCACAGCACAATATTATAAATATTATCATCCGGGAAACTTACCTGATTTTGCAACATGGAATGCTAATCATAACCCAACTCCATACCCTACAGATGGTGTCGGCAATTATACTTCTATTAACTCTTACTATGATAATAACTGCAATTGTAACCGGCTGATTATTGCAAGTTCAGTGTTCACTACCGCTGCCTGTTGCGGTGGACCGGGGATAGACAGGCACCAGGGGGCTATATTAATTAATGTAGAACTCAATGGCAGCTACGTTTCAACATTCGGTCCGGGTGGAAACCAATATGGTTATCAAATTTTTGAATATGATGAAACCAATAATCATGTTGATAGAAGAACTGCGGGTTTCTATGCCAATAAGGTGGTTGATCCGGGAACCGGTGGGGTAACAGGATTTATTTTAACCGGCAGCACGCTGATAACCCCTGCGCCTATAGCAACATCAGGATTGCATTGTGGTACTGTCTCATGCAATTTTCGTAATGTGTATGTAGTAAAAACAGATGTGGCAGGAAACCGTGTCTGGGATAATGTGTTCAATGAAAACAGCATCGCATATAACGATCTGGCCAGCCCCCGCGTATGCAGTACATGTGATAATGAATCCGGCTCACAAATTGGACGGCAGGTAGAACAAAAGCCTTGTACCAATGATTTTATTGTACTTGGAGAGTTTGATTACAATCTTTGCTTTGGTCCATGTCCAACCAATACAATATTAGTTGAGGCGACAACCACGTTCGATGGTGTTGTATTCGGTGTAAATGGAAATACCGGTGCTTATAGTTCCTCTGCCTTTACTACGAGCCTTGCTGAAAACTATGGATCTGAAGATTTTGCTTCACGTATGGTTGTTCTTGATGATGGAAGCGTCATGGTCTGCGCGGACGTTGTAAACCCGGCCCCCTATGAGCTGGAAGCGGTACTTGTAAAATTGCCTCCGGGGGGAGGATCTCCGGTGTGGAAAGGACATTATTCCGGATCCGCAGATGAAAAGTGCAGTTACGGGCTTGGCCAAACATTAGATAACGGTTTTGTTTTAGCTGGTAATAATGATGAAAACCATGATGATTTTGATGTTGTCAAAGTAGGACCTGATGAAATTGCCTGCAGTGGTTATCGTACCTATACACAGGGAGGATATGCGAATAACGGAGTGCCCGGACAATACCTGCTGAACCATTACAATAGTTGTTTTTCTTCGGGGTTGATAGTGGGCTGTAACAGTAACTTCACAATGAAGTGGACTAATAAGACTGATCTGAGAAAGTTCCTTAAAGCTCACGGCAATGGGCCATCCGTTCCTTTAACAGCCAACTATACTAACCTTATAGTTCCTCATTGTGAATTCGAGAAACAAGTGGTTACTCTTACTCTTAATGTTGGCCTGGACCGTTGTGATCCATGTTTTGGATCAGCAGCCAGTCACCTTGATAATTTGACCGTTACATTTCCACCGTTTAACGGGCTAACTGTGGGGCAGGTACTTGCAGAAGCCAATAAGGCTCTGGGAGGCTGCGGTTCGATATACTCATTATCAAATCTCAATGCTGTTGTAACGGCAATTAACGAAAGTTTTGATCCTTCAGGCTGCAATGGAAATGCATACTGTAACATTCTGTCCTGCCCGTCTGCGCCAGGCCCCGGGCCATTGACCAATTGTGATGTAAAAACAAAGATAGAATATACGACCAAAGCCTGCCGAACGCAGTTTTATGATGAGACCGATGCATTAAACGGCTCGGTAATTACAGGATGTTATTGGGATTTTGGAGACGGGACTTCATCCAATTCGCGTACTCCGCTTCATACCTACCAATTGCCCGGAACATATAATGTTTGCTTAACAGACTTTGCGCATGCAGCCAATCCGAATAACGGCAGTTGCCAGGAGACAAAATGCCACACTGTTGCTATCGATGAAGAATGTTTGCCGGGTGAATGCAGTTTAATACCTGACTTTTATTATGAGACAGAAAACTGTAAGGTTTACTTTACCGATTATACCGAGTCGGGTACAAATACAACAATTACCCATTGGGCGTGGTCTTTTGGCGATGGCAGTAAATCAAGTTTTGAAAATCCTGTTCATACTTTCGCAAAACCGGGTACATACAAAGTATGTCTCACTGTCTATGGTACCAATGGAGAGACGGAATGTGAGATGAACATCTGTATGGATGTTGTAATCACTGAGGATTGCATACCCGAAGTTTGTGCAATAATTCCCGATTTTCATTATGTTGTAAATGGTTGTAACCTTCACCTGGAAGATTTTTCCTCCTCAATCTCTACATCTATTACAGACTGGAATTGGAGCGTTCAGGGCTTAGGCACTTTTGCGGGTGACCAGGTGGATTGTATTGTACCAACGGCCGGAACTTATAAAGTTTGCTTATCCATAACCGGAATTGATGGTGGCGGTAAGCCCTGCTATGATCAAATTTGCAGGAACATAAATATTAATGGTTGCACTACCCCGCGTTTGATTGAATCTTTCAGTAATGACTCACACCTGGCAGGCGATATCTCGTACAACGTAACACCCAATCCATCTGCTGGCAACTTCGAACTGAGGATTGTTTCCCCGTTTGAGAATATTATACAGACTGAACTCTATAATTTCTATGGGCAGCTTATTGAAGAAAGAACCATTTCCCTCAGCAAGGGCATAAATAAATTTGTCTATGATCTTTCAGAGAAAGCAAAGGGAATATATTCTTTGAAAATTTATAATGACAATGAAAGCCATCTCGTAAAAATTGCAATTCAATAGTTAACAATTAAAAGGTTTGAATTTTATCGCATGCCTGGTTTTTGCTGGCATCTACAAAGGCCAAATGTCTGTTGATTTAGCAATTTAACGAACAAATCCCGTCATATTCTTCAGGCGGGATTTGTTTTTATTTAAGTCTTTATTTTAAATTGCGTTAAAATCATACCTGTGTATGCAGAAAAAAAATGAAAGTGTAAATAGATTTTTAACGACATTAATGTTTTTATTATTCTTTCTTAACACGAGGGGACAGCAATGGCTCCCGGATTTCAAGCACTACACGCCACGTGATGGTTTACCCAGCTCGGAAGTTTACCAGATTACAAGTGACCCACAAAAGAACCTCTGGTTTGCAACAGATCGCGGAGCGGTGCGCTATGATGGATATTCATTCCGTACGTTTGATATTAAAGATTCGTTACCTGATAATTCTGTTATTAAACTTTACAAGGATGGAAAGGGAAGAATTTGGTTCATTTCTTATACCTGCGTGTTAAGCTATTATGAAAAAGGAAAAATTATTCCATACAAGTACAACAATTTAGTTGCTTCACATTTTAGCAAGACTATTATTACTTCACTATATGTTGATGAATCAGAAAATGTACATCTTAACAGTATTGAAGGAAGCACCTATACAATTACTTCAAACGGACAATTTATCAAACATGACGTGAATGCACGGACAAGCCTGTTTGTGATCAATTCAACGAATCCATCCTCTGTTATTACAAATTACCTGATTGGAAGTGACAGATCAATAACTACAATCACAGTGCAGTCACTTCGTGATACTTTCAGTTTTACAATTAACGAAACCATCCGGTACAATCATTTTGCCACCACAAAACTTCGTAATAATGACCTTATTTTTTATTGCGAACGGTTTTTAATCCGCATTCATCCTTCAGGTAAATACGAAATAAAAAAAATGGAAGTGCCGGTGCTTAACGTATTCGAAGACGATGAAAAGAATATTTGGGTGGGTACGAAACTTAATGGCGTGTATGTATACGACTCAACCATGAGCGTTTCAAGGCAATATCTCAAGGACTTTTCTGTCACACATGTATATAGAGACATAGAAGGAGGGTTTTGGCTGAGCACCCATGAAAATGGAATATTTTATCTTTCTTCTAAAAACAATTCAAACTTTGCACTGCAGGAAAATCTTTTTCATGATAAAATAACAGCTGTGGTGAATTCAGCTGATTCCGTTTTATTTTTTGCCACATCAAAAGGGATACTTTTTAAATGCAACAATTTTAACCATACGGTTAACAAAACAGATTTGAAAAAAGATATCAGCCCGAATGTAGAATCTGTAACTTCACTTTACTTCAAAGGAAATGAGAGAGAATTAGCAATTGGTACTGTTATAAACTTCAAGTCTGAGTTATCACCCGTTTATTTGACTTCATGGAGTGATAACAAATTATTTGTTCTTCCCTCACTTACAAAATGTATACTTCGCAGGAATGGAAATTTATTGGGCTCTGATTATTCTTTTGTATTTAATTTTAACCTCGATAATAAAACACTTGAGCACATCAATAAAAATTCCATTCGTTCAACAGCGCTTTTTGAAGATTCAAAAGGCCGATTGTTTTCAGGGACCTTAAATGGTTTATATATTTTAAAAGAAAATAATTTTATTCCGTTTGATACTTCGGCAAAACTTTTGAGATCGCGTATTACTGATATAAACGAACTGGATAATAAATATATAATAATCAGTACACGAAGTAACGGTATAATTATTTACAGGGATAGTATTATAGATATTATTAATTCTTCTGATGGACTTACGAGTGACAATATTAATCGTATTGGTGTCGAAAGTAATGAAATATGGGCAGGAACCAATAAGGGACTCAGCAAAATCACTATTAAGAATCAATCGCCATTTTCATTTGCCATTGATCGTTTCAATGTTAGTAATGGACTTGTATCGGATGAAGTAAATGATTTTGCAATAGGTAAAAAACTGGTTTACGTTGCCACCAATGAAGGATTGAGTGTTGTTGATAAAGAAAAAATTAAGAGTAAAAGCAATGAACTTCCTCTATATATAACAGCAGTAAGGATCAATGAGAGAGACACCTTATTAAGTTCATCTTATTCTTTAGCTTATAATCAAAACTATATTGGAATTTCCTTCACAGCCCTTTCATTCCGGAATTCAAAAAATATCATTTACCGTTATCGCCTGCTGGGCCAGGATACAACATGGAGAAGCACTTCCAACCGTGATGTTCAATTTTCAGGTTTGAGCAGTGGCTCTTATAATTTTCAATTGCTTGCTTCACACGAAAATGGAATATATACTAAAGTACCGGTGGAAATTTCTTTTTCAATTTCACCATCATTTTATGAAACGATCTGGTTCCGACTTTCAATAGCCGTAATTTGTCTGCTGGTTCTTTTTGCAATTATTAATTACCGGATAAAAATTATTCAGAAAAAGGCGGATGAGCAAAATGCACTTAACAAAAAATTTTCGGAACTCAACCTGAATGCCCTCCGATCACAAATGAACCCTCATTTCACCTTTAATGTGCTGAACTCCATCCAGTATTACATAGTAAAAAAAGATGCTGATTCGGCCCAGTTATACATTTCCAAATTCTCAAAACTTATTCGAATGATTCTTGATCAGTCCAGAACAGAGTTTATATCACTTGCCGAAGAAATTAAAATATTGACATTGTATATGGAACTGGAGGAACTCAGATTCGAAAAAAAATTTTCTTATTCAATAAAGGCAAATGAAAGATTAAACACAGAGGCAATTTATATTCCCGGAATGTTGATACAACCTTTTGTAGAGAATTCAATAAAACATGGAATCAGGTTTAAAAAAGGAGAAGCACAAGTTGGTATTAACTTCACATCTTCAGATTCGGTTTTGATATGTACTATTACCGATAATGGAATAGGCAGGGCAGAAGCAGCAAAGCTAAAATCAACAGAGGAGGAGCATAGATCAATGGGAACAGCCATTGTAAATGAAAGGATTGAAGCGTTAAGCATTCTGTTCAAAGGCAAGTTGAAAAATTATACTACGGATCTGAAAGATGAACATGGAAATCCTACAGGTACCTGTGTAACTATAGAAATACCTTTTAAAAAATCGTTGCAATGATAAAAGCTGTTATAATAGATGATGAATCTAAAGGTATCGAAATTCTCAGGATACTCATTAAAAACCATTGCCCTGATATCACGGTGATTGGTTGTGCGGAGGAAGTTCATGAAGCCGTTGAACTGATAAATAGAAAACAACCAGACCTGATCTTTCTTGACATTGAAATGTCGGGTGAAACAGGTTTTGACTTGCTTGAAAAAGTTAAACCGACTTCGTTTCATGTTATTTTCGTTACGGCCCACAGTGAATATGCTGTGAGAGCATTCAGGTATTCAGTTTCTGATTATCTCCTTAAACCTGTGGATATTTCTGAATTAAAAGAAGCGGTTCAAAAAGTAAAGTCACTAATAAAAGAAGAACAGTATGACGGGCGACAATATTTATATCAGAACGGTGAAGCAAATTTAACTCTGAAAATTCCGCTTCACCAAAGTGCGGTTTTTGTAAAAATGTCTGATATAATCCGGATTGAAGCCGATGGAGCCTATACGCAAATATATCTCACAGGGAACAGAAACTATGTAATTTCTTATAATATTAAAACAGTGGAGGAACATCTTGATATAAATTTATTTATGAGAGTTCATCGTTCTCATATTATAAATCTGAGTAAAGTCAGCGGTGTAATCGGGGAAGCCAGGCAGGCTGAAATGATTGATGGTTCCAGGGTTGAAATTTCAAGAAGAATACGTTCGGGATTTATTTCCAATATTCGAAAAAAATATCATTTAACGGTTGAGCGATGATCAAACCGTTAGCGTAAAGAATTTCATAAAGGCAATTGCGTGAAACAAAATGTTTTTATCTTTCCGCAGTCAATTATTAAACCCCCATCCGTAAAAACCTTCTTTCGGATAAAAACAAATCCCCATGAAATCAAAAACTTTTATTATGTTGGTATTTGCCATCATTATTGCAACAATCCAATTTAAAACACAGGCTCAAACCATTGCGAATACCAATATTTCTATTGAAAATTCTCTTGAGGAAATAAAGAATGAAAATATCAGGCTTCGCGAAAAGAACGCGGAGCTTGAGAACCGCCTTACTCAGATAGAAAAAGATTTGTCACAATGCTGTTTGAATTATCACGAGGGGGAAAGAAGTGAGAAAAGGCAGTCATCGGAAATAAACAATATTGAATTTGCAAAACTGGAACAAAATACTCCAAACCCTTTCAGAGACAGGACAGTGATCAGGTATTACATTCCAACAGCGGCATCTGAAGCTGCTATTAAAGTATATTCAGTTTTCGGAAGTGAATTGTTGTCTTTTCCGCTTGGTGCAAGGGGATTAGGCCAGGTTGAATTTTCGGGAAAAACACTCTCAGCCGGAACCTTTACCTATATTCTGATTGTTGACGGAAAAGCTGTTGACATAAAGCAAATGATATTAACGCGTTAAAGCTTTGCTCAGAATTCGACCATTGCTTTTAATGTACCCTTATTCTCTTTTCTGTCAATAACTTCAATCACCAGTTCGGATTTATTTTCTGCTGCAGGATTTTTTGATTCACAGCTTAGCCTTCCTGATTTTTCATCATATTCCATAAGCAGCCATTTTCCGTTAAGAGCAGCATTATATGTTTTTATACCAGAAAGATTATCAGAAATTGTTGTGAAAAGAATTCTTTTATTAGTAATGCTGTCAGTATAGACTTCAGGTTCTTTTATTTCAGGGACAATTGTATCAATTGCAATTGTAAATTTTCCGAAGTGCCTTACCTTGCATGCAATCCATCCGTTAAAAAAATCGCCTCCTTCTGAAGATAAATAACCTTTTTTACTTGCTGATACAATTGTCGCTTTTGAATAAAGGGCAGGAGGGAGGTTTATGGGTTTTAAAGAAAGCGTCATGCTTGAATGAATTGGGATTGTCTCGTCTCCAATTGTAAATAAAGACGAATAGGTTCCTTTGATTTTTTTTTCCTGCTTAAAAGTTAATGGATAAACATTATAAATTGAATTTTTTGCTAAGGTGACTTTAATACCGGGTTTATTAATCATAGTTTGTTTTTTCCAGGAAATGAAAGGTTCTTTCAAAATCTTTTTTTTCAATTTCCCTTTAACCTTTAATTTAAGTTTATGAATAGCAACATTTCCATTAAAATCACTCACTTTTATTTCAGCATTATGGAATAAAGTATCAGTGACATTGATTAGCCCTGTCATCAGCGAATCATTTTTAAACATACTAAAATTATTACCCGGCAAACGGAAAAGTAAAATATACCTTTTGTTATCATTTATTTTTTCTTCATAGTCAATGTTTCCATTTACGAAGCGGCTTTCATCAAAGCTGAATTCATCAAAGAGGTAAGTGTAAACTAAAGAGTCATCCAGCCATAATTCAATTTTATTAATACCAAGATTAGCGGAGGTATCATTCATTTTGTCAAAAGCTTCAATTGAGAAAGCTGTCCTTTCAAAAATAAAAATAGTATCAGAGTCTTTTGACATAGGGTTTAGTGGATCAGTAACAGAAAAATGAAATGCTGTATCATTGATAAACCCATATCTGCTATCGTGCAATTGGTAAATCTTAATACTTTTAATAACTGGCGCGATTGAATCTTCAAGGTGATACCCAAACAGCAAAGGATTGATGGGATGTTCAGAAATGGTGTTCCTTATTTCAAAATGTAAATGGGGGCCTTCGGACCCTCCTGTATTGCCCGAAAGAGCAATAAATTGGCCCTGTTTTACAGGAAATAAATTGCTGTCTAATAATTCATCAAAATCAAAGGACTCTTTTTTGTATTGTTTGGCTTCAAGATATGATTGGATAGAATCATTGAACCGCTGCAAATGACCATACACTGTGGTGTATCCATTCGGATGATTGATATAAATCGCTTTTCCGAAGCCGACCGGACTTATTTTGATCCTAGAAATATAGCCATCGGCAGCAGCCATTACAACCTGTCCTTCCTGTTCATTTGTTTTTATATCAATGCCAGAATGAAAATGATTGGAACGAATTTGACCGAAATTTCCTGCCAGGTTTAAAGGAAGAAACATGGGTGAGGTGAAATAATTTTGAGGAAACTCAGTTTGAGAATAACATTTTCCGGACGATATTGTCAGAAAGAAAAATAGAATTGCACTAAACAAGTATTTGAGACCCGGAACTTGAAACTTGAAACTCATTCAGCTGTGAAGAAATAAAATATTCAGAGTTATTAAACACTGACGGTTAATAATTTTTCAACAAAGACTTGGTTAAATCATTTTGTAAAATTACATTTGCCACTAAATCATAACCAATAGAATAATGATTGCAGTTGAAGTAAATCTTGAAGAATTAAAAATAAAAGTTGAGAAATTAATAAATTTGCATCTTGAGATGGGCAGGGAAAATAAAAACCTGAAGCTCTTTAATCACGAGTTAAAACAAAAAAACGAAGAACAAAAACTAAAAATAAGCGAATTAGAAGAAAAGAATAAAGTTATTAAATTAGGTCAGGCTATCAATGGAAACGGGTCTGCTGATCAGAATGCCCGCGACATGAAGCTGAAAATTAACGAGTACATCAGGGAGTTAGACAAATGCCTTGCCCTGCTTCATAAATAAAAGATGGAAGACAAATTATCCATAAAAGTAACAATCGCAAACCGGCATTACCCACTGCGGATTTCACGTTCGGAAGAAGAAGCAATCCGTAAGTCGGCAAAATTGATTAATGAACGGATCAAAGAATATGAGCAGAATTATGCCGTAACTGATCCGCAGGATTTACTGGCTATGTGTGCATTACAGTTTGCGAATGAAGCATCTTCGAAGAATAAGAAAGCGGAATTGGACGAAGATCAACAGAACAAGGCGATTGAAATTGAGCAAATGCTCGATGATTACCTGAATTCGATTTAAGAAACTACGTTCATTGAAGTAAAGGGAATTGTGATCCGCCTCAGGCGGATGCAAAGAAAACCCGCATAAATTCTGATCAGCGTTTTTAAACTCAACATTATAAAACGATTGGAGAGTTAAAGCTCAGGGATTCGTAATACAGACCTCAATCACCCCTCCGGTTTAACCGGGGGAAGCATTCTCCGCCTCTGGCGAAGGACATAGGAAGTAAGAAAAATCCGGCATCTCCACCCATATCAATTGGGGTTTAAACACTCAGAATTTATTGCGGGTTTTTTTTTATTGATCAAATTTCAAAATCCTATTAGTAAAAATATTAACAAACCAACCACTCATATATTATGCCCACCATAGACCCGATCTTACTTGCTGTTATTGTTGCGGTAGTTTCTTTCATCCTTGGAGGCTTGATCATCTGGCTGTTCACACGAAAATCAAATAAATCAAAAGAACTGGCGGCTGAAGTCAAAGCGCAATCCATCATAAAAGAAGCTGAGTCAAAAGCAGAAGTGATGATGAAAGATAAAGAGCTTAAAGCGAAAGAAAGGTTTTACCAGCTCAAATCAGAGCATGAAAGACTTATCGCTGAAAAGGATAAAAATATCACTATTGCCGAAAACCGTATTAAACAAAAAGAAACTTCTGTTTCCCAGCGAATGGAGCAGTTTCAGCGTAAGCAATCAGAAACTGAATCCCTGCAGCAAAATTTACGCACCCAGTTGGAAATTCTCGGAAAGCGAAAAGATGAAATGGATAAAGCCCATCAGCGGCAGGTGGATGCTCTTGAAAAAATTTCAGGAATGTCTATAGCTGATGCTAAAGCACAATTGGTGGAGGCCTTAAAAGCGGAGGCTAAAACAGATGCGAATGCATACATTAAAGATATTGTGGAAGAAGCAAAACTGACCGCAAATAAAGAAGCCAAGCGAATCGTTATACAAACTATACAGAGAGTAGCAACTGAACATGCTGTTGAAAATTCTGTTTCTGTTTTTAATATCGAGAATGATGATGTAAAAGGAAGAATTATTGGTCGGGAAGGAAGAAACATTCGGGCTTTGGAAGCTGCAACAGGAATTGAAATTATTGTGGATGATACCCCCGAAGCGATCATTCTTTCCGGTTTTGATCCGGTGAGAAGAGAACTTGCGCGATTGGCATTGCATCAATTAGTTTCTGACGGACGAATTCACCCGGCTCGTATCGAAGAAGTTGTAGCAAAAGTTAAGAGACAATTGGAAGATGAGATTGTTGAAACCGGTAAGCGGGCTACTATTGATCTCGGAATTCATGGACTTGCTCCTGAATTGATACGGATGGTTGGAAGAATGAAATATCGTTCTTCATACGGACAAAATCTTTTACAACATTCTCGTGAAGTTGCAAACCTCTGTGCTCTTATGGCTACAGAGCTTGGTCTGAATGTGAAACTGGCAAAGCGTGCAGGGCTGCTTCATGATATTGGAAAAGTTCCTGATGATGAACCTGAATTGCCACATGCAATTCTTGGAATGAAACTCGCAGAAAAGTTCAAAGAAAATGCCGAAGTATGTAATGCGATCGGGGCACATCATGACGAAATAGAAATGAACAGCTTGATTTCTCCGATTGTGCAGGTGTGTGACGCCATTTCAGGTGCCCGTCCGGGTGCAAGGCGTGAAGTAGTAGAACAATACATAAAACGTCTAAAGGATCTGGAAGCGCTCGCTATGACTTACAAAGGAGTTGAAAAATCTTTTGCCATACAGGCTGGCCGGGAACTTCGCGTTATTGTTGAAAGCGAAAAAATAGATGATAAGCAAGCTGAAACCATGTCATTTGAAATTGCCCAAAAAATTCAGACAGAAATGACGTATCCTGGACAAGTAAAAGTAACCGTAATCAGGGAGACAAGAAGCGTAAATTACGCTAAATAATTTTTCATTGATAAAATATTTCATTAGAGTACTTTTGCACTGATTTTTTATTATACTCTTATCCAATCTGAATGAATAAGGAAAAGGAACAATGGACGTACATAATCCAATCCCGTACAGGATGGTTTGATCTTCGGTTGTTACAATTGTGGGAATATCGGGACATGGTTTCACTTTTCATCAAACGAGATTTTTATTCTACATACAAACAAAATTTACTGGGACCAGCCTGGCATTTTATTCAACCGATATTAAGTTCATTAATATATACATTTGTTTTTTCTTTTATCGCAAAAATTTCAACTCAAAGCGTTCCACCTGTTCTGTTTTACCTTAGCGGGATTGTTCCCTGGAGTTATTTTACTGATTGTGCTTCAAGAACCTCAAACGTTTTTCTAAGCAACTCTTCTCTTTTCGGGAAAGTCTATTTTCCAAGATTGTCAGTGCCTATCGCCATTATAATTTCCAATTTGATAAAGTTTGCGTCCCACATGGTTTTATTTTTGGCTGTTTTTTTATATTATTATTTCAATGACAATAAAGTCATTCAGCCAAATATATTTCTGCTTCTTATACCTTTTTTGCTGCTTCTTATGGCTAATATTGGTATGGGCATGGGAATTATTATTTCAGCCATGACTACGCGTTATCGGGATGTTGGAAACCTTACCGGCTTTATATTACAACTCTTAATGTATTCATCCCCTGTATTATTTCCTATATCCTTATGGCCTGAAAGGCTAAAATGGATTGCTTATGCAAACCCTATGACTCCGATAATTGAAACGTTCCGTTATTCTTTTTTGGGTATTGGTTCTTTTAATGGAATTAATCTTTTATACAGCTTTGTTTTTTCAGTCGTAATATTATTTGTCGGAATAGTGGTATTTAATCGTTCAGAGAAAAATTTTATTGATACAGTGTAAGTAGAATGACGTCCGAAACAGTAATAGAGGCGGAAAATATCAGCAAGCTCTACCGGCTTGGAGTTATAGACAGCAGCACGTTTGCCGAAGATGTTTACCGCTGGGGACATCGCATCCTGGGCAAAGGCGATCCTTTTGTAAAAGTAAGTCTCGAAAACAAGGAAAATGAAAAAACCGGACCTGATTATTTATGGGCATTGAAAGATGTAAACTTTGATGTCAAACATGGAGAAGTATTGGGAATCATAGGAAAAAATGGTGCAGGAAAATCCACTTTGCTGAAAATTCTTTCACGCATCACCCAACCTTCAACGGGAGAAATTCGAGTCAAAGGAAGGATAGGAAGTTTGCTCGAAGTGGGAACTGGTTTTCACCCGGATCTTACCGGCAGGGAAAATGTTTTTATGAACGGGACTATATTGGGTATGAAAAAATGGGAAATAAAAAATAAGTTTGATGAGATTGTCGATTTTTCAGGAGTGGAAAAATTTATAGATACACCTGTAAAAAGATATTCATCAGGAATGTATGTGCGGCTTGCATTTTCTGTTGCTGCTCACCTTGATCCGGAAATCCTTATTGTTGATGAAGTTTTATCGGTGGGAGATGCAGAGTTTCAGAAAAAATGTTTGGAGAAAATTCGGGACATAAGTGAAAACGGTAAAAGAACTGTTCTGTTTGTCAGTCATAATATGATCGCGGTAGAAAATTTATGTGATAGAGTTATTTTATTGCAAAATGGAAGGATAAGATGTAACTCAAATGTCGAAGATGCATTGGAAATTTATTTAGAAAACCAGCCCCTTGTGACGACTCATTTTCATTTTAATGATATAAACAAAGCATATGGAAATCAATATGTAAAAATTTTGAGCGGCTCTGTGGTAAATGCAGATGATAATAGTTATTTTATTAATGTATCTGATCCGATCAAAATATCTTTTTGTGTAGTCAATAACACAGAAGATGAAAAAATTTCTATTGGTTTTGATTTAGCAACAATTAAAGGGGAAGTGGTTTTTGGAACAGCCGAAAAATTTCTGTGCCCTATTGGCAAACCGACAACTGTGGCATGCAAGATTCCTGCAATTTTTTTAAACAATAATCACTATACAGTGTTTTTATATTTACATACAAAAAATATGATTTCGCTATATCATCATAGAGGAATTTTGAATTTTGAAGTAAAGGATGAAAAAAGACAATCTGAGTACTTTGGCAAGGTCCATGGATTAATAAGACCTAAATTACCCTGGGAAATCATAGAGCCAGAACAATAAATAAGTTGCGGTTTTGAAATCACATTTTTATGAGGAGTAATTGAAATTGTTTTTATTCCTAATGAGTTCAATCTTTAACTCCGGTAAAATTATCCTATGAATTATCACATCATGGTTGACGATAAGTTCATAGATCCTTTCATAGAAGATATGATTGAATTGGACTTTCTTAATGATAATCGTTTTTTTATCAGAGGAGACATTAAAAACAGAAAGTATGTTTTTTCTGAACATGCAGTTTGGTTATCTCATGAAGGTATCGTTGGTCTGCTAAAAAATATTCGTGAAACCGATAAAGTTTATATTCATTGGTATGACTTTTACATGGGGGATTTATGTTTGAAATTTTTAAATCCAAAGGTCGAACTAAGTACCATCCTATGGGGAGGAGAATTTTTTCAAGAGCCGGAATGGTATCATCTGTTCAGAATTTTAGAAAATAAAACTTTATGGAAAATAATAAAATTAAATTGTGTTTCTTCGGGTTCTAAAGGAATAATAAATTTTTTCAAAAACTTTTTTAATTTTTTAAGAATAATTAAACGGGATTTTAAAATTTATAAAAAAAAGAAACTTCATGTTGCAAGAGTAGATAACATTCTTGTTCACAAGTACGATTTACCTGATGTAGAACTTGTAGAAAAAATTTATAAAAATAAATTCAAAAAACATGTTCCCTTTTTTTATAGATTTAATTTTGATCATGCAGCTGGCATTGAAAGCAATAATAATACGAGTAGCATTTTAAAAATATTAGTGGGTAATTCATTCAATCATTCTAACAATCATTTTGATGCGTTTGATAATCTCAAGAAATTATTGAAAGAACCATATCAAATACACTGTCCTTTGTCATATGGGAATAGTGAAGTTGTAAGGGATTTGATAATAGATTACGGAAAATATTTGTTTGGCCATTCATTCCATCCAATTGTAAAATTTATGAATATAAAAATGTATTCAGAATATTTAAATAAAATGGATGCTGCTTATTTTAATCATATCAGAAGTCAGGCAGCAGGCAATATCATTACAATGCTTTCAATGGAAAAACCTGTGTTTATGAATAAAAAAAATACCCTTTACCTGATGTTAGTCAATTTGGGTATTTCAGGAGTTTATAGCACGGGCGAATTCAGAAATTTTATTGAAAACAGAGAGCAATTTAAAATAGACCGGCATAAGAATTCGATTTTGCTGGAAAAATATTTTTCAAGAACAACCAGGTTAAATTATTTAAAGGAGGCTTTTTTAGATACAAACAATTATTCGTTGGAGAATTGACATTTGAAAAATTTAATACCATTACAGCGTAGAATAAATTATAATGAGAAGAAAGGTAAATGAAAATTATTTTTGTTACTAACTACACTCAACTTTACGGAGCCAATCGCTCTTTAATAGATTTGATTTTACCACTTCGGGATAAAGGTGTTGAACCAATAATAGTATTACCCAATGAAGGGGACTTGACGAATTTTCTGCGGTCAGAGAAAATTGAAATATTAATTGAACCATTTGTTCATTGGATGAATGTTTTTGATGGTTCTGGAAATATTTTTAAAAGGATAAAAAAAAAGAACGAGTTTTCAAAAAAAGGTGAGATAATACATGAAAAAAATTTACAATTCGCAGAAAATTTATTTCTGAAATTAGAACATAGAAATGTAAATTTAATTTATTCAAATACATCAATTATAAATGTCGGTTTCGAGTTGGCAAAAAAATTAAAGGTGCCACATATATGGCATGTTCGTGAATTTGGAGATAAAGATTATAATGTATTTCCATATTGTGGAAGAAGTAAGTTTTTAAAGACTGTTCGAAAATCAGATAGAGTTATATTTATTTCAAATGCCTTAAAGAATTATTTTCAGATGGAAAACTATCGTTCTAGCAGTGTGGTTTATAACGGGGTATTGTCAAAACGGAAGAGTATAAATTTAGAGATTGATTATCCAGTAAGAATTGAAACAGTTTTTTCACTCGTAGGATTGATTATGGATAACAAAGGACAGCATAATGCTGTTCATGCATTTGCCAAATTGAACCAGGAATACCCCGAGACTCGCTTACTTATAGCTGGGGAAGGGGACGTAGCAAGAATAAAAAAACTTATCGAACAATATGGATTAAATGGGAAAGTTGAATTATTGGGATACATAAACAACCCATTTCCAATTTTTATCAAATCTCATGCTGTGCTCATGTGTTCTAAACACGAAGCAATGGGCAGAGTTACTGCGGAAGCATTTCACTGTGCAAGACCCGTTATTGGTTTTAATAGCGGTGCTACCCCTGAATTGATTGACCACATGAAAAATGGAATTTTGTATAATTCGGAAATAAACGGATTGTATGAAGCAATGAAATGGGTCGTGTTAAACAGGAATGCGGCAAAAGAATTAGGTTTGAAAGCAAAGGAAAAGGCATTGCAATTGTATACCACTGAAAATTATTCAGAGCAAATTTATAGTATTATTGAAAGGGTTTTATTTGATCGGAAAAATAAAAAGGTACATTGAAAAAAATCATTAAATTATTTTTGCATTCATTCGGTTTAGAAATCAGAAAAACCCAGTCGGACAACCGATTGCCTGAGCAAATTGCATTTAGCAATGCAATGAAAGATGGTCTGCATAGGATGAAACAAAATGGTATTAATCCATCAACAATAATTGATTTGGGCGCAGCGCAAGGTACGTGGTCTGCTTTAACAATGAATTTCTGGCCGGGGGCACAGTACCTTCTTTTTGAACCCTTGAGCGAGCGAAAAACAGAACTTGAAAGCCTGAAAACCGGGCATAAGAATATTCATTTGGTTTATAAAGCAGCTGGAAAAGAAAAGGGTAATGTTGATTTTAGTGTAACTGATGATTTAGACGGAAGCGGTGTTTATGAAAATCATTCGACTTCGAAAAAAAGAGTCATTGAAGTCACAACCATTGATGAAGAAGTACAAAATTTGGAGTTAAAACCTCCGTTCTTTATTAAGTTTGATACGCATGGTTTTGAAATTCCAATTCTTGAAGGAGCGAAAAATGTTTTACAACAAACAGAAGTCATAGTCATGGAATGTTATGGATTTCAAATTTCAAAAAATGCTCTTCTATTACATGAGATGTGTGCTTATCTTGAAAAATTAAATTTTCGTCTTGCAGATATTGTTGACGTAATGCGAAGGCCGGGTGATGAATTTTTCTGGCAATGTGATTTATTTTTTGTACGGTCCTCTCATCCATCATTCAAAAAAAATACCTATCAGTAATGAATTTTCCGAAAATTAGTGTTGTTACCCCATCATATAATCAGGACAAGTATCTTGAAGCAACTATCTTGTCAGTAATCGGTCAGAATTACCCCGATCTGGAGTACATAATAGTTGATGGAGGAAGCACAGATAATTCAGTCGCGATAATAAAAAAGTATGAAAAAAAGTTAACATATTGGTTGAGTGAAAAAGATGATGGTTTATATGATGCAGTTCAAAAAGGATTCAGACGTTCTTCCGGGGAAATAATGTGTTGGATAAATTCTGACGATATGCTGCATCCTGGTTCGTTAAGTATTGTTGCCAATATTTTTATGCAGCATCCTGATATAAGTTGGATTCAGGGAATACCAACTGTTTTTGATGAAGCAGGCAGAACAATATTCGTTAAGCCTCTGAGGTTTTGGTCGAAGTATGATTATTTTGCAGAAGACAAAGAACATATTCAGCAGGAATCAACTTTCTGGAGACGTTCATTATGGGATAAAGCGGGGGGTCACGTAAATATCAAAATGAAATTAGCAGGAGATTACGAATTGTGGCTGAGATTTTTTGACCATGCAGAATTATTCTGCATTCAGACAATTCTTGGCGGCTTCAGGGTGAGGTCAAACAACCAACTGAGCAAGGAACGAATGGGAGAGTACAACAAAGAAGTATCTTTGGCTTTAGGAAAAAGAATGAAAGGGCTGACGGAAGAAGAAAAAAAAATTTTGAAATTATACAGGTATAATTTGGGTTTTGATAAGCCAACAGGATTAAATAAATTTTTTTCGAAAAAAAAACAAACAGCTTTTAAATACCCTCCACTTGTAGTTTTTAATACACGAAAACAAATTTTTGAGAAACAATCTCAATAAAAGTTGATGAATTCTCCGCTGATTTCAATAATTATACCTGCTTATAATTCAGCAGCCACAATAGGTGCATGCCTCGATAGTATCGCGAATCAAAAATTTAAAGATTTTGAAATCATAATTGTTGATGGTGCGTCAGAAGACAAGACAATAAGTATTGCTGAAAGTTATCGTCAAAAGCATAAAGCAATAAATATAGTGTCACAACCGGATAGTGGAGTTTATGATGCAATGAATAAGGGGATAAAAATGGCAAATGGCAAATGGCTTTATTTTTTGGGGAGTGATGATAAGATATACGAATCTTCCACCCTTGAAAATGTTGCTTCATACCTGAAATCAACCGATGCAGAAGTAATTTATGGAAATGTATTCAGCAAAAGGTTTTCGGGGGTTTATGCCGGTGAAGTGAAAAAAAATGATTTTATACAAAAAAATATTTGTCACCAGTCCATTTTTTTTAAAAAGAGCGTTTTCCAAAAAACAGGGCTTTTTGATTTGCGCTACAAAGCTCATGCTGATTGGGATCATAACATGAAATGGTTTTTGTCGGACAAAATAAAGCATACATACATTGAAATGACAATAGCTGATTACGCTGACGGAGGATTCAGTTCAAGGATAGGCGATCCGGTATTTGCAAAAATTATGAAATGGAAATTTTTTTTTCTTATGAGAAAGGAACTGGATTTTAGAAAAAGAATGGCCCTTGCATGGGATGAAACGAAAAAAGCTCTTAAAGAAAATAGAATGCATGATTTTTTTTTTATTTTGTTCCGATTACCAAAGTTTATTTTTAATGCGTAAAAGAGTTTTTAGTTGTCCTTATCACTTGTATAAGAAATTATTGGAAATAATAATACCGCGCTCCTTAAATTTAATTTGTTGCCTGAATCAATCAGAATAAATTCATGAAGCCTGCAGAAATTGCAATTATCCTTTCAGCTTATAATGGATCAAAGTACATTAGGGAGCAACTTAACTCAATTATCTCGCAGACTTATAATGACTGGAAATTATTTGTACGCGATGACGGATCAGGAGACACAACCGCTGAAATTTTAAAAGAATATAAATCAAAACACCCTGGGAAGATCAATATTATATTTGACAACTTGGGAAATATTGGTGCAAAAAAAAGTTATACAAAATTGATTAACTGCGTAAATGATGCTGATTACATAGCATTTTCGGACCAGGACGATGTTTGGCATCCAAAAAAAATGGAAACGCTCTTAATCAGAATAAAAAAAACTGAAGGACCTGAAAATTATCCTGCTGCTGTATTCTCAGATCTCGAAATTGTGGATGAATATTTAAAACCAGTTTCAGATTCATTCTATTCTTATACAAAACTATCTCCTAAAATCGTTGATTCAAATGTTTTGCTTTTCAGAAATGTAGTTCCGGGATGTTCCATGATGATTAATAAAAAACTGGCTTCTCACATTACCTGGATACCTGATGCGGCAGTCATGCATGATTACTGGATCATCCTGGCGGCCCATTTCTTAGGAAAAATTTCTTATGTCAATATTCCCCTGGTAAAATACAGGCAACATGGAAAAAATGCCCTAGGAGCGGAAAAGCATACTGATAAAAGCATTATTTCTGTTTTTAAACTTTTTTACGAAGTAATTATAAAAAAATATTTTTATCTGCAAAACTTCCAGGTTTATATTAATCAGTTAACAGAATTCAGGAATGTATTCGAAGACGAAATTAATAATTCAAAAGTCATAGAAGCTGTAATAAAGTTACCACAGCAAAAAAGTTTTTTTAAAAGAAAAGTAATTGCTTTCAAATATGGTTTGGGATATGGAAATTGGATAATGAACCTTGAATTTATTTTGTGTTGTTAAAAAAATGAGAGTAGCGGCTTTAACTTCTGGTCAAAATGTACCTTCTGCCAGGTTTAGAATCAGGCAGCACATCTTACCGCTAAAGGAAAAGAAAATTTTTGTAAAAGAATTTACTCCATTGGACGATAAATATAGTCCGCCACCCCAGGATTTTTTCACTTTGATGCGGGAAAAAGAAAAGGATCCATATCACGAGTGGAGAAAAATTAAAAAAAAACGCAGATTGCCATCAGTCCTGCTTTCATATTTTTTTGACATCTCCTGGCTTGAAAGAATTTTAATTCCTGAAATGCTTTCCTATGAGCTTAAAATTAAAAAGCCGCTTGTTTTCGATTTAGATGATGCAATATGGATGGGAGAGGGAAAAAACTTTACTTCTAAAATTGTGGAAAGGTCATCATTGGTTTTTGCAGGTAACGCGTTTTTAGCAGATTGGTGTTCTCAATATTCAGACAATGTTCATATCATTCCGACTGCTGTTAACATCCTGGCAGGTTTCAATGATTCGAAAACTATTGATAAAGAAAAAATAATCATTGGGTGGATTGGAACCTCGTCCAATTTGAAATATCTCAAGTCAATTTCACAAGTATTAAAAATTATTCTTGGAAAGAGTAAAAATGTTTCCATATTGATCTGTTGCAATCAATCCCCCGACCTTGATGGACTTGAATTTGAATTTTTGCAGTGGTCAACTGAGGCGGAAAAAATATTTCTTAATTCAATTGATGTTGGTCTAATGCCGTTGGAAGATTCAGAATGGATAAAAGGGAAATGCAGTTATAAAATGTTACAATATTTGGGCAATGGGATTCCGGCAGTGGTTTCAGGTTACGGAATGAATATACAGGTATCAAATGAATTGGGAATTGATGTTTGCGCCAATTCGGAAAATGAATGGGTGGAAAAAATAGAAAGATGTATTGCTGATAAAATTTTTTACAACGAGGTATCAAAAAGAGGTAAGGAGCTAATTGAAGAAAAATATTCAGTAAAAGTTGTGTCAACAAAGATTGCAGAATTATTTAAAACATTAAAATAGATTTTCAAATCCGGAAATGAACATTGCTATTGTCACATCTGAATTTGTAACAGAGTCCAGTTTCGATGGCGGGCTGGCTAATTATACTTATCGCCTTGCTAAATCATTAATTAAACTCGGACATATGCCGATAATTTTTGTGAGATCAGATGTTGATGAGATAATAAATTTTGAAGACATAATAGTTTGTCGAGTTGATTACAGGAGGTATGACAAAGCGATTTACGATAATAAGGATGCCTTTTTCAATTGGCTTTATATAGGGTTAAAATGGAGATTCATCAGGATGTGGCGCTTGTTTGAATATTTGTTAGATGGTTTAAAGGTTCAAAGTTGGGCGCTAAAAAAAAGTGTGGAAGAAGCAGGTAAAAAAACTAAGTTTGATATTATCCATTATTCTCACCTTGGGGGAGTAGGTTATTACAGGATTAAAAATATTCCATCAGTAGCAAGGCTTTCAAGTTCAACACGGCTTTGTCAATTATATGGCGGTTATGGTGCTCCGGAAAAAGAGATCATTAAACAGGAAAAGCTGGAATTCAAAACGCTGAAAAAGATGGATGGTATTTTTGGCCCCAGCCGAATGGTAGCCTCTGTAGTGGGAAAGGAAATAAACAGGCATATTGAAATTATAGAGACACCTTTTATTGAAGAGACTGGGCCGCTTGATTATAGTTTATATGAACAGCATCTTAAAGGCAAAAAATATCTTTTATTTTTTGGAACAATAGGTTTGATTAAAGGTTGCGGAACAATAGCCGAAATAATTTATGACGTATTGAACCAGCATCCTGATTTGTACTTTGTATTTGTAGGAAAGACGTTACACAGTTCGGAAGCTTCAATTAATATGATTGATTTTATCCGGAGTAAAGCAAAAGAACACGCGTCTCGGATCATCCGTTTTGATAAAACTTCACATGCGCAATTATATCCAATAATAAGGTATGCATTTTTCTGTGTTTTACCTTCGCGCGTTGATAATTTTCCAAACACTTGCATTGAAGCGATGGCTCACGGTAAAATAGTAATTGGTACTTTTCACAATGGTTTTGAACAATTAATTGACCAGGGAGAAAGTGGCTTTCTTATAGAAGTGGATGATCATGCAGAACTTTTGAAAACAATAAATAAAATACTGGTGTTGTCTCAGGAGGAAAAAAAGCGAATAGAAGATAATGCACGAAAAAGAGTGGAGCTTTTAAAACCGGAGAAAGTAGTGGTGCAATTAGTTGAATTTTACAAGAAAACGATTGAAAATTTTAAATGTGCGGTATAGCAGGAATATTCAGGACTGACAAAACGGTCGGAGAAAAGGAATTAATAGAAATGACTTCATGCATTAAACATCGGGGTCCTGATGGGTATGGAATAAAACTATTCGAACGTGGCGGAATAGGTCACAGGCGACTTTCCATCATTGACTTGGAAACCGGTAAGCAACCCATGACAAATGAAGATGAAACAATTTGGATAACATTCAACGGAGAAATTTACAATTATCATGATCTGCATGATGAATTACTAAAATATGGACATCGGTTCAAAACAAAATCGGACACAGAAGTAATTATTCATGGATATGAGCAATGGGGGTATGCTGTGGTAAAGAAATTAAGAGGAATGTTTTCATTTGTATTGGTTGATGAACAAAAAAGGAAAATTTTTGCAGCAAGAGATCATTTCGGGATTAAACCCTTTTATTACTTTTCTTCGAATAGTTGTTTTGCATTTGGTTCTGAACTGCAAGTATTTCGTTATGTAAGAGAATTTTCCGGGGAAATTGATTTGGGAGCTATGGACGAATACTTATGGCTCCAATATATTCCGGCACCTAAAACAATTTTTAAAAATGTTTTTAAGTTAAAACCTGCACATTATCTCGTTTATAACTTCAATGGTAAATTAGAACAGCCCCAGCAGTATTGGGATGTTGATTTCAGCAATAAAAAAATCAGAACTGAAAAAGAATGGTTGAATGAATTAGATGCTGTTTTAAAAAAATCCGTTGAGGCACATCTTGTTTCTGATGTTCCATTTGGTGCATTTTTATCGGGCGGGATAGATTCTACATTGGTTGTTTCATATATGTCACAAATATTGAAGCAGCCAGTTAAAACTTTCAGTATAGGATTTGACGAAACAGATTTCAATGAACTCGATTACTCACAACAGGCTGCAAAAAAATATAACACCGAACATCACGTTGAAATAGTTAAACCCGATGCATTAGCGATTCTTCCCAAACTGATTAAACACTATGGCGAGCCTTATGGCGATAGCTCTGCGATTCCAACTTATTATGTAAGTGAACTTGCACGTAAACATGTAACGATGGTACTAAGTGGTGACGGTGGAGATGAATGTTTTGCCGGGTATGGTTCTTATATGGCGTGGATGCAGGATAATCAAACCATGAAGGGAGCAGGATGGAAAAAAAATTATTTCAATGTAATGAATAAAATTTTCCCATCCCGTTATGTGAAAACGGATGAGTTAAGCAGGTGGTTAAGATACATTCATTACATTTCAACGGAGAATAGAAGGGGGCTTTGGAAAAAAGATTTTAGGATAAATCTTAATGAGGAGTTGAAATTATTTTTGGAGTTACGCGCCAGGTCTTCGCATTATTCGTTAGCCAACCAGGTGCAGTACATGGATATGCAGACGTACATGCCCTACGATATTTTAACTAAAGTAGATGTGGCAAGCATGATTCACAGCCTTGAAGTGCGGACTCCTTTAATTGATAAAGATGTTTGGGAATTTGCAGCCACAATACCAGAAGAATTCAATATTAAATTCAATTCTACCGGACAGAAATGGCAGGGAAAACTGTTATTAAAAAAATTACTTGCAAAAGATTTTGATAATGATTTTATAAACAGGAAAAAGATGGGTTTTGCTGTCCCGCTGGCGAAATGGTTTTCAGAAAAGGGAGATTTGAGAGCGGTTCTTGAAGATCACCTCCTTAGTTCCGATTCAATGATACTTTTTTACTTTGAAAAAGAAAAAATACAACAGATGCTGGAACAAATAAATACAGGTCCACTATGGCTGCTTTTATTTTTAGAAGAATGGTTAAGGAATTTTAAAACTCAGCCAGTCAAAATTCATGATTAATTTTTCAGCCACATGAGAATATTAATTTCAGTGAACACTTTTGGTATTGGCGGGGCAGAGATTTTTGCATTGAAATTAGCACATGAATTAGCGAAGAAGCACACAGTATTTTTATATGACAGGGAGCCTGAACGCAGGCGGTCGGATATTGTTAAAAAATTTGCTCCGGGGATTGAAGTAATAAACAAATCAATTCCGGAACCGTTCAGGTTTTTAATAAAATCTGTTGGATGGTTAATAAGAAAATTGAATGCTAAAAATGATTTCTATCTCTATGTTAAAGGAAGTTACTTAAAAAGAAGAATCAGGAGCTACAATATTGAGTTGATCAGCAGCCATACATTACATTCGGATTATTTTGTTTGTAATGCTTTGTTGAAAAAGAATATTCCAATCGCAATGACCATGCACGGATGTTATGAAGGTGACCAGGGTTTACGTTTTATTGATCATGTAAAAGTTATTTTGGAAAGAGTAAATGCAATAATTTATCTTTCGGAAAAGAATTTATCCCGAATAAATATAGAAAGCCTGAAAAGGAAAATTCCGGTAAAAAAAATATATAACGGGCATCCTGCTGTTACTGTGAGTAATGAAATAACCCGGGAAAAATTATTAATAGCTGATGCCGCTATAGTATTTGTTATGGTCGCAAGAGGAATCCGGGAAAAGGGCTGGGAAATAGTAATAGATGCATTTAAGAAGTTGAAAAGTAATACGGAACAGGAAGTTTGTCTCTTATTGGTGGGTGACAGTGAGTATGTGCAACAGTTAAAAAAAAGAGAAGAAAAAAATTCTGAAATTATTTTTACCGGGTATTCTCTTAACCCTGTTGATGAAATAAAAATTGCCGATGTAGGTATTTTAGCTTCTTACACTGAAAGCCTTCCGAATTCTGTTGTTGAATATTTGTTATGCGGTAAGCCTGTTATTGCGTCTCACGTGGGTGAGATTTCTTTGATGATAGAAGATGAGAATAAAAATAAATCAGGTTTCATCATTCCAATGGATCAGGCTGGAAAACCGGATGCGGATGCTCTGTACAAATCAATGCTTAATTATGTTCAAGACCCTGGATTAATTTCGGTTCACGGTAAAATTGCGATGAGCGCTGCAAAAAAATTTGACATGGAAATTTGTATCAGGAAATATGATGACCTTTTTAAACAGTTAACAACATAGAAGCAGATTTTTTTTAAATCGGATGAAAGTTGTTCATATAAGTACGAGCGATAGTGGAGGAGCAGGTATTGCTGCGGTAAGATTGCACAATGCGCTTTTGAATGCCGGCATAGAATCTTTTTTGCTGACAAAATTGAATTTTGTTAGCAACATAAGGAATCACTTTGTTCTCAATCCTGAAACATTATTCAGCAGGGTATTAGTCAGGTCAGGATTAAAGAGAAATATATATCGCGCTCTGACAATTAAACATTTGGCAAACCGTCCATCGGGATATGAAAAATTTTCTTTTCCGTTTTCGGAAATTGATTTGACGAAACATCCGATAGTTAAAAAAGCCGATATTATAAACCTTCATTGGGTGAGTGACCGTTTCCTCGATTTTGAATCTTTTTTCACGAAAATAAAAAAACCGGTTATTTGGACACTACATGATATGAATCCTTTTACTGGTGGTTGCCATCACGCGGATGATAGCATCGGTTTTGAAGAGGATTGTCATAATTGTCCTCAATTGAAAGGTACCATTGATGTGAATTTTGCTAAAACTGTGTTGACAATAAAAAAAAAGGCGCTAAAAAGTATTTCTGTAGAGCGATTGAAAATTATTGCTCCATCACAGTGGTTAATGAATTTATCTAAGCAATCTTCTTTATTCAAAAAATATCAGCATAATGTGATTCCTAACATTATTGATTTTAATAAAACTTCGGTATCTGATAAGAGAGCAGGCAGAATAAAATTAAATCTCCCTGCCGAAAAAAAAATAATATTATTTATTTCAAATGATATCAGCCATTCGCGCAAAGGATTTGGATATTTGGAGCAGGCAGTGAAATTGCTGGACCAGGATATTGTTGTGTGTGGGATCGGTAATAATAGTTCAAAACTTTCATTTTCAAATTTCATAGACCTTGGATATATAAAAGATAAAGCACGGCTTGCTCAAATTTATTCTGCTGCTGACGTGTATGTGTTGCCTTCTCACGCTGAAAATTTTCCAAATACAATTTGTGAGTCTCTTATTATGGGAACTCCAGTGGTCGCCTTTAATGTTGGAGGAATTCCCGAATTAATCAATGAAAATAACGGGAGATTGGCGGAATATAAAAATGTTCAGTCACTTGCCGATTCGATCACTTATGTACTCTCTAATCCTTCTAAGTTTAACAGCAAAGAGATACAAAATGAAACAATACAAAAATTAGAGATAGGGAAGATTGTGAAACAACACATAGATTTATATCAGTCATTGATCATTGAATAAAATGATTTTTTCAATTATCATTCCTTCATTCAACCAGGAAAAGTATATTCGAGGTACTCTTGAAAATGTAACAGCGCTTAAACGAAAAGCTGCTGATAAAGGAATTCAGATAGAGATTTTATTAATGGATAATGAATCGAATGAAAGTGTTCAACAAATAATTTCAGAGTTTGCATCTCAGTTTGATCGTGTTGTAACTAAGAAGGACAAAGGACAGTTTGATGCCATAAATAATGGAACGGAATTAATTAAAGGGGATTATTGGACATGGCTTAATACGGATGATCTGATAGATATGGAGGGATTTTTTAAAATCAGTGAGCTGCTGAATAAAAAACCGGAGGTTGATTACATTTATGGCGGTGTAAAATATATAGATAGTAAAGACCATTATTTGTCAATTCATAGTGCAACACCGTTAACGTTAAATTCACTAGTGAATAAAACACCAGGTATTTTTCAGCCCGGCTCATTCTTCAAAGTTTCATTTACAAAAAAAATTGGAACGCTAAAAGCGTATCAATGCTGTTTCGATTATGAATATATTTTAAGATGTTTAAAAAATAACGCAGTTTTTTATTGTTGCGATTTTCCTGTCGCGAGTTTCAGATATCACACAGACTCAAAGACAGGCAGGATGATTCCTGTTTTCATAAGAGAGCAGCTTCAAATAAGCAAAATGTATGGAAGAAGAACATTCAGCTTTTTGACATGGTTTTCTTATTTGCGATTACTAAAGCATAGACTAGTTCCCGTTGTATGAAACGAATCCTCATTCTCGCAGATATTAACTCTGCCCATACACAAAAATGGAGTATTTCTCTCGCACAGGCTGGTTTTGATATTGGCATATTCACTTTGAGTTTTCCCGATAATCAATGGTATGAAAATTTTGAGAATATCAGTGTATTTTGCCCGTTCCGGTTTTCTAAACAAACATTTCACTCATCTTCCCTGAGTAAAATAAAATATTTAAAAGCCGTTCCCGGACTAAAAAAAATTATTCAAAAATTTAACCCCGACATTTTACATGCGCATTATGCTACCAGCTATGGATTGATTGGCGCTCTTACAGATTTTCATCCTTATTTGATTTCAGCATGGGGAAGTGATCTGATGGATTTTCCACAAAAGAATATTATAAATTCCAAACTGATAAAATATATATTCAACAAAGCAGGCAGGATATTAGCAACAAGTAAAACACTCGCTATTTATGCTGAAAAATTTTCTTCAAAACATATTGATATTATTCCTTTCGGAGTGGATACAAATAAGTTTGGACCTATGAAGGTGAACAATTTATTTGAAACAGGTTGCATTGTTATTGGTGCAGTTAAATCTATGGAAGCCATTTATGGAATTGATATTCTTATAAAGGCCTTTGCGGAATTGAATTTGAAAATGCCTGAAAACAACCTTAAACTTTTACTGGTTGGAAGCGGCAGTAAAGAAATGGAATACCGGCAACTTGTAAAAGACTTCCAGTTAGAAGAAAAAGCTTTTTTTACGGGAAGGATTCCTCACAACGAATTACCAAAGTATTATAATATGATGGATATTTTTGTAAATATTTCCTATAACGAAAGCTTTGGTGTTTCCGTACTTGAAGCGTCAGCGTGTGAGAAACCTGTTATTGCGACTGCAGTTGGAGGATTAAATGAAGTTGTTGTAGAGAATGTGACAGGCTGTTTTGTAAAACCTGGGGATATTTCAGCGAGTGCGGATGCGATCGAAAAATTTATTTTGAACCCGGAATTGCGTTATCAATATGGAAAAGAAGGGCGGAAAATGGTAGAACAAAAATATAGCTGGAATGAAAATGTAAGGGAGCAAATTCAAATTTATAATTCATTGATTCTGTAAATTACACCAAAGTACCAGGCAGAAGGTTAAATAAAAATGACAACTGAAACTTTTTTCAGATTTTTTGGAACGCAAATCATGAACTTTAAATATTCATGAAAATCCTCATTCTCACGCAATATTTTCCTCCTGAAACAGGCGCTCCTCAAAATCGCTTGTTTGATCTAGCAATGAGATGGAAAAGCAGAGGTGCAGATATAACTGTGCTTACAGCAATGCCGAATTATCCTCAAATGACAATTCATAAAGAATATAAAGGCAAGGTGTACGCATTTGAAAATATGGATGGTTTGAAAATACACCGCGCGTATATTTATGTAAATAAGAGTAAATCTTTTACGGCAAGACTTCTTAATTATTTTTCATTTGTATTGTCTTCCCTGACCATCGGCATTATCAAAATTTCCAAAACGGATTATATTCTCTGCGAATCACCCCCTCTGTTTTTAGGAATAACTGCATACCTGCTCAGCCGGTTCAAAGGAGCAAAAATGATTTTTAATGTTTCAGATTTATGGCCTGAAAGCGCTGAAAAATTAGGATTGGTAAAAAATAAAATTTTGCTGAATGTATCAGTAAAACTCGAGGAGTTTCTTTACAGAAAATCATTTTTCATTTCGGGGCAAACAAAGGGAATTGTTAAAAATATATCAGGACGCTTTCCTCAGAAAAAAGTCCATTGGTTGCCGAACGGAGCTGATTTTTCAATTTATAACCTAGTCACTGGTGACTCCGACTGGAGAAAGCAAAATGGATTCAACGGTTCGGATATTTTATTTTTATACGCAGGAATTATCGGTTACGCCCAGGGGCTTGATGTAATATTGAGAGCTGCTGAAAAATTAAAAGATCTTTCACATGTGAAATATATTTTACTTGGCGAAGGGCCTGTAAAGGATGACCTCATAGAGATGAAAGAAAAGATGCACCTTGAAAATGTTTTCTTTTATGGTGCAGTTTCCAAAAGTCAAATGCCGGTTATTATCAAATCAGTGAATGCAGGAATTATTCCTCTTAAGAAACTTGATTTATTTTTGGGAGCGGTTCCCTCAAAAATATTTGAATTGCTTGCATTGAAAAAACCTCTTTTGCTGGGAGTGGATGGAGAGGCAAAAGAACTATTTATAGAAGAAGGGAAATGCGGAATCTTTTTTAAACCGGGAGATGATAATGATCTTGCTGCCAAAATCCGTTTGATGATCAGTAATATTGATGAAATGAATGCAATGGGAGAGAGGGGCCGCGAATATGTCTATAAAAATTTCAATCGTGATAATATTGCTGAACATTTTTGGCAGCAGTTACAGCAGAACAATTAGAAATGCTAAAATCGGTTAAAGTATACGACCTTTATTTTTATTTTGTTTGTTCCATAGCTTTTTTTATCCCTTTAATTCCAAAGCTGCTTCCATTCTTAACCGTGTTTTCAGTGATCATTTTCTTTATTTCAGGTAATATAAATGACATTCTGAAAAAGATAGTGAAGCTCAGGATACCACTTCTTTTTATTGGACTATACATTTTTTATTTAATTGGCCTGTTGTATTCTGAAAATTTAAAATATGGATGGAATGATGTTGGAGCGAAAGTAAGCCTGCTTCTTTTCCCAATAATTTTAGCTGATGACAGAATTCATTCTGAAAATAAGACTCGAATTTTATTCAAGTATTACATAGCAGGATGCCTGGCAGTCTGTGGTTTCCTGGTTATCAGAGCCTGCTGTTTATATTTTTCCGGAAATGAAAATGTTTTTTTTTATGAAGCATTTTCCTATCACCTGCATCCCTCTTATCTTTCACTCTACCTGAACTATGCAAACACTGTCTTGATCTTCGAAATCCTGAAAGGAGAAAAAAATATTTTATTTAAAAATATGATCCTGTTTTTGCTTTTCACCTTGATTATTTTTTTACTGTCTTCAAAAACCGGGATAATCTGTTCTGTATTACTCTGCATAATTTTTCTGCTTGTTGTTGTAATTCGAAAAAGAAATTTAAAATCTTACGCGTTGCTTCTATTTATGGGTATCGGTTTGTTTTTTACGCTGAAAAATTTTAGCAGGATTAATTTCGCTGCACAGGTATTGAACGAAAATAAATTTGACCCGGAATCAACAGAGAGTACTGCAGCAAGAGTTAATATATGGAATGTATCAGTGGATATTATCAGGGAAAATCTTTTGTTTGGTGTCGGAACAGGAGACGTAAAAGACGAATTGTTTAAATCGTACCAGCATGCAAACATGACAGGTCCGTTACAAAACAAACTGAATGCCCATAATCAATTCTTGCAAACATTCATTGCACTTGGATTGACGGGGTTTCTTTTGTTAGTATTGTCTATTATCATCCCATGTTTGTTGGCTTTGCGGAATAAAAACTGGACGTATTTCGGTTTTCTTATTTTGATTATAATAAATTTATTAACTGAGTCTATGTTAGAGAGACAAATGGGAATTCTTTTTTTTGCTTTTTTTAATTCATTGCTTTATTACTCCATGGTAAATAAGTTAGAAAATGAACTTCATACTGGAAACTGAGCGCTTGACCTTAAGAGAATTTGAACTTTCTGATGCGCATGAAATGTTTATGCTCAATTCAGATTATGATGTAATTAAATATACGGGTGACAAACATTTTAAAAATGTAGAGGAAGCCGAAGACCTGATCAGGAAGTATGATCAATACAGGAAATATAAGCTTGGAAGATGGACGGTATTATTAAAAGAAACCAAAGAATATCTCGGGTGGTGCGGCCTGAAATATCTTGAAGATGAAAGTGCCGTAGATATAGGATTCCGGTTTCATAAGAAGCATTGGGGAAGGGGATATGCAACCGAAGCTGCGGCTCCATGCCTTAAATATGGTTTTGAAAATTTAAGGTTAAAGAAAATTATCGGAAGGGCATTGAAAGCTAATACTGCTTCCATTCATGTACTTGAAAAAATAGGAATGAAATATGAGCGGGACGAAATGCTGCATGATGGACCTGCAGTAATTTACTCAAAAGAAAATTTCTCTGCTACGCCTGGACTGGGAAATTCCTGATTGCCTCCCCAAGATCAAAAACTCTTGCATCAGGCACAGCCGATTTTACAATGCTGCTTGCAATGGCCGAGCGATATCCTCCGGCACAATGAATTACAACAGGCTTATCCATAGGAATTTCTTTTATACGTTCACGTATTTCCGGCAATGGAATTTCAAGGCTGCCCGGAAAAGGTTTTCCTGATTTTATTTCGTCCCAGTTACGGGAATCAATAATTATATATTGATCAGGTTTTTCTTCAAAAGCATCAACATCTAATGATTCATCCTTCACATTATGAAATTCGTTTTTAGCAAGTGCCCCGGCTACATTTTTTTCATACCCGATTTTTGCGCATTTTATTAAAACAGCATTTAAAACATTTTCATTCTCTGCGATAAGATAAAACTTTTCATTCGGACTTATGATCGAACCCAGCCATGTTTCAAATTTCCCTCCATTCGGAATATTAATAGCACCTTTCAAATGTCCCGCTTTAAAAGTATTTTGATTTCTTGCGTCCACAACTGTCAATCCTTTCTCCATTTCCTGCTCGGAAGAAATATGTTCTATTTTTTTTAAACCTTCCCGGAAATTATCAGCTCCTTTTTTATTTATTTCAACATCATAGCCAAAATATTTAGGTATGAAAGGCTGGTTGCTTAGCAGTACACTCACAAATTCATCTTCATTCATAGGTTGCAAGGCATAATTCGTCCGGATTTCTTTCCCGATATCGCTGTACAAATCAGAGCTCATTCCCTTGCCGCATAACGAGCCGGGACCATGTGCAGGGTAAACCAGTACATTTTCATTCAGTTTCATCAGTTTTTCCCGCGTGGATTTGTACATCATGCGTGCAAGCTCTTCGCGTTTAGCTGTGATACTGCCAACGTTCTCTCTTAAATCCGGGCGGCCCACATCCCCAACAAATAATGTATCACCGGTAAAAGCTGCAACCTGTTTTCCGTTTTCATCTTCAAGTAAAATAGTAATACTGTCCGGTGAATGGCCCGGTGTATTGATAGCCTTCAGCTTTATTTTTCCCAATTGCAAAACATCACCATCATCAAAACTATTATGTGGATATTCCGCACCCAGCAGTTTGCTCACATAAATTTTTGCTCCCGTTGTTTTTGAAATTTCAAGATGTGAACTTACAAAGTCCGCATGAGGATGCGTTTCGATAACCGCAATGATTTTTGCATTGTTCTTATTTGCAAAATCATAGTATTGCTGCGGATCGCGTGCGGGGTCAATCACAGCCATTTCACCTTCGCTCAGGATGCCATAGGAGCCATGGGCAAGCCCTTTATCATAAAATTGTTCGATTTTCATGGATGAGGAATTTGGATGCAAAGTTACGTTTTAATTTTTAGCCTGCCTCAAAGAAATTATACTACTGCATATGATGAATGTCATACTTTAATATGTGGAATTTGTACAACTAAAGTATAATTTATGAAGCATTTTATGCAAACCGGCAAAGCTGCATATAACTTTATGTTACCGGACGATTAAGTTACGGAATTTTCTTCAGTCTTTTTTGATCATTGAAATTATGAATTCTTTTTTAGCACAGAAAATAATTTCCTCCTTACAACTAACTAAAACATTTACATTATGAAAACAAAACAATGTATTCTGGTGGCCATTATGTTCACCACTGTGGGTGTGAATGCACAAACCGGCAGCGGTATTAATGCAAATTTTGAATTAAGCAGTTTTGAAAACTGGACAGGCAAAACCGGGAACTGCTGTCCTGTAAACATGAGTATAACCGGAATTGTTCCCGGACGGCATACTATTATGTCCGGACCCGATACGGATCCGTTTTCTTTAGGGTTGATTCCATTTGTACCTCCCGATGGCGGTAATTTCACTGCACGGCTTGGCAACAGCAATACCGGGGCTGAAGCCGAGCAATTGCTCTATTCACTCATGGTAACGGAAGAAACCTCTTTGTTTATTTACCGTTATGCTGTCGTACTTGAAGATCCAAGTCACGCGCCAAGTGATCAGCCACGATTTTCAATTCGGGTATATGATCAGTCAGGCAACTCCATTCCATGCGGAACATATGATGTAGTTGCCAGCGGCAATATACCGGGTTTTATTAATAATGGTAACTACCGTATAAAACCTTGGACAACTGTGGGAATTCAATTGTCTGAATATATCGGACAGACAGTTACTATTGAATTTACCACCGCTGATTGTGCATTGGGAGGACATTTTGGATATGCATACCTTGAATGTTCCGTTTCACCCCTTGAAATAAGTTCTGCCAGGTGCCAGGATGGAAACAATGTAACAATGCTCGGGGCGCCACCGGGATTTTCCGGGTATTCCTGGTTTAATGGAAGCACCGCGACCTCAGTCACTGTTGATAACCCGGAACTTGAAACTTCTTATACATGTACCATCACCACTGTTACCGGCTGTACCCTCGTGTTGAATAAAATCTTATCACCAATATTATTTCATGCTGCATTTAACGCTTCTGCCATCATTTCAACGAAAATGAACTTTATTGATTCATCCTATGTCATTGCCGGTCCCGCAATTATTGACTGGCAATGGGATTTCGGGGATGGTACTTCTTCTTCTGTTCAGAATAATATTCATGAATATGAAAGAGGGGGCAAATATCCTGTCCGCCTTGTTGTAACAAATGATTACGGATGTATTGATACAACAGTAAAAGAAATAATAACTGAGTATGCTTCATGGTTTCCCAATGCATTTTCTCCAAATGGAGATGGTAAGAATGATTTTTTCAACGGAATTCTTACCAATGTGAATGATTTTGATATGCATATCTTTAACAGGTATGGAGAATTAATATTTGAAACCAAAAACGTGATGGAAATGTGGAATGGTTTTTATCAAAATCATCGCGCTCCTGAAGGGGCATACGTCTATAAGGTAAATGTGACAGATGTTTTTAATAAAACGCACCTGATTGCCGGAACCGTTAATCTTGTAAGATAAAAAAAATCATTTCGGCAGGGTAATCACAAATTCTGATCCTTCGCCTTCTTTACTGTCTACAGTGATTTCTCCTCCGTGAGCTTTGATAATATCATACGTAAGACTTAAGCCAAGTCCTGTTCCCTGCCCGGTAGGTTTTGTGGTAAAAAACGGGGTAAATATTTTTTCTCTGATTGCTTCGGGAATACCAGTTCCATTATCGCGGATACGGATGATCACCGATTGATTATTGTGCTCGGTTGTTAATGCAATACATGGATTATATTTTCCGGCATGAATTGTTTTACTTTTTTCTATTAATGCATAGAATGCATTGTTAAAAAGATTAATCAGTACACGGCTTATATCCTGCGGAATAACCTTTATATGGGGTATATCTTTCGCCAAATTTTTCTCCAGTTTGCAGTTAATCTCCGAATTATTTGCTCGCATGCCATGATAAGAAAGGTTCAGGTATTCAGTACATAAAGCGTTGAGATCAATCTCCTGTTTTTCACCGGAGCTTTTACGGCTGTGCTCCAGCATATTTTTTACAATGGAATCAGCCCGCTTGCCATGATGGTTGATTTTTTCAAGATTTATCTCAAGCTCTCCTAAAATTTCATTTCGCTCTTCGTCCGTTTTTGCTTCTTTAATTTCTTTTATCAGTTCATTTGAAAAATGAGAAAAGTTATTTACAAAGTTCAGCGGGTTTTTTATTTCATGTGCGATACCTGCGGTGAGTTGCCCGAGAGAAGCCAGTTTCTCGCTTTGGATAAGCTGCTGCTGGGATTTTTTCAGCTCTTCCATGGCCTGTTCGAGCTGAGTGTTTTTTTCTTCCAATTCTTTAGTCCGAAGCTTCACAAGCTCCTGCAGCTTTTCTTCTTTGTTTTTAAATTCACTGATGAGCAATTCGTTTTGGTTTCGAAGCCGGCTGTTCAATTCTCCGATAATGTCTTTGGTCATTCCCGGGTACTCCAGTAAAACATCATAAAAATCATTCCTGCTGATGGTTCCCAGGACAGATGGTTCCAAAGCACTCACTGACATTGATCTTGGCTCGCTGTCGAGCAATGACTGTTCTCCGAAAAAACTGCCGCTGCTCAATCTTGCCACTTCATGCTCCCCGTCATGAACTTTTAATTGTCCCGAAAAAATTAAATACATCGTATTCCCGATGTCTCCTTTTGTGATAACAGTATTGCCGGCAGCAAAAGAATTTAAAACTGTTTTTTCAGCGAGGTGGCTAAGTACAGAAGTATCAGCTTTGCTGAATAAAGAAACCTTTGAAAGAAAGCTGACCAGTGTTTCCTTATCGGGATGGCTTTGCATAAAATATTTAACGTGGTAAATATAGCAGTTTAGGATTTAAAGAGTAAAATTGCAGTACTTTTTTTATAAAGATTTTGCCCATTTGAAAAAATCATGTAGGTTTGAAAAGTTCTGGCCATTCAACAAATGAATTTTCAAAAAGCTGAAAAATTTATTTCCGATCTTCTGCAGTCTGAACTGCCTGGTTCATTATTCTATCATAACTATGATCATACCCTGGATGTGCTGAATGCTGTAATTGAAATTGCTTCCGGAGAACAAATTAACGGGGAAGATCTCATTTTGCTTAAAACCGCTGCATTGTTTCATGACAGCGGGTTTATTAATGTGTATCATGGTCATGAAGAAGAGGGCTGTAAAATTGCGCGTAGTCAACTTCCTTTATTTGACTATACAGGTGAACAGATTGAAAAAATCTGCAGGCTGATTATGGCAACAAAAACTCCGCAGAATCCTCAAACGCACCTGGAAAAAATTTTATGTGATGCCGATCTGTACTATCTTGGAACCGATTCATTTGCAGAAACCGGCAAAAAACTTTTCATGGAATGGCAGGAAAGGGGAAAAATAAATTCTGAGGCAGAGTGGCACCGCATGCAGATTGAATTTTTAGAATCTCATCGCTATCGTACGCAGTCTGCTATTGCAAACCGTGAAAAGAAAAAAGCAGAGCATTTGCAAAATTTAAAAGAGCGGGCCTTTTAAGACAAATTTACAACAGCATATTTTTTTGTAATTTTATAGTTACTAAAAAAGAAATCACTTCGCTTTTTTATCTAAATCTCATTGTAACATGTCAAATACCATCCTTCACAAATCTGAATTCCGTGGCGATGCAAATCATGGCTGGCTGCACAGCAGGCATACTTTCAGCTTTGCCAATTATTATAATCCCGAGCGAATGCATTTCGGAGTGTTGCGGGTATTGAACGATGACGAGGTTGCGGCAGGAATGGGTTTCGGTACACATCCCCATGATAACATGGAAATTATTTCCATCCCGCTTGAAGGTGACCTGGAGCATAAGGACAGCATGGGTAATGTGACCGTTATAAAAAATGGTGATATCCAGGCAATGAGCGCAGGTTCGGGAATTACCCACAGTGAATACAACAGGAATAAAGATAAACCAGTAAAGTTTTTGCAGATATGGATTTTTCCAAACAAAAAAAATGTGCAGCCCCGTTATGACCAGGTTACTCTTAATTTAAATGATCGCCATAATAAATTACAGCAGATTGTTTCGCCTGATGGGAATGGAGGAGGAGTGTGGATTCACCAGGATGCATGGTTTCACCTCGGAAGGTTTGATAAAGACTTTTCAGTTGAATATAAAATCAAAGAAAAAGGAAATGGGGTGTATGCTTTTATTCTAAAAGGAGATGTGACGATTGATGGACATTCATTGAACGAGAGAGACGGATTTGGAGTCTGGGATACGGATAAAATTAGTATTAAAGCCAATTCGCAAGATGCGGAAGTGCTTCTCATGGAAGTGCCGATGAATTAATGTGCAATAAATTTATCTGACCTTGCAGAAACCTGTCACCTGTTTTTAAGTAATGTCAATGTTCCTGACAATGATTTAGAATTGTTTAAAATGGTGGTGTATTGCACAATCCAAAAATAAGTTCCGTCAGGGCAGATGCTGCCTTTGTAATAACCATTCCATCCCAGTAAAACATTATCAGTAAATAATAATTCTGAGCCCCACCTGTTAAAAATTCTTAGGGTCGCATTTGTTATTCCCTTGAATTTTTTCGGGATAAAAGTATTATTGAAATAATCGCCATTAGGCGTGAATACATTTGGAAATTCTATTACTATTTCGCAGTTAGTATAATCAAGTATCATAGTGTCCGAGACGGAACACAAACCATTAGCTGCTTCTAACCAATATATTCCTGCAATCGAAACAGTGATGCTGGGTGTTATTGAACCTTCCGACCAATTGTATGTGGCTGCACTGCCTCCGTTAAGTGTAATCGTTTGCCCCTCACAAATTGAAGTATCGTTCCCAAGGTTAATGACGGGAAAAGTATTAATTGAAATAATAATAGTATCGGATGCGATACACTGTGCGTTATTTACCTGCAACCAATAAGATCCGGCAGATGAAATATTAATTGAAGAAGTCGTGGAACCATCAGACCATAAATACGATGGCCCGGTTCCTCCATTGAGAGTAACAGACTGTCCCTGGCACAAAGCAGTGTCAGCACCAAGATTGACAGTCGGAACGGTAATAAAAGAAATAACAATTGTATCAGTTCCGGAACATTGTGCATTACTTGCCTGCACCCAATAAGTGCCTTGAGTGGAGACAGTTATTGAAGAAGTTGTCGAGCCATCTGACCACAGGTAAGCTGATGCAGCACCTCCGTTTAACGTTATAATTTGTCCCTGGCAAAGTGTAGTATCATTCCCGAGGCTGATTATTGGAATTGTGTTAAAAGAAATGATAATAGTATCATTCGCTGAACATTGTCCGTTACTTGCCTGCAGCCAATAAGTTCCCGCACTCGAAACTGTTATAGAGGAAGTGGTTGAACCGTCTGACCACAGGTAAGCTGAAGCAGCGCCACCGTTTAACGTTATAGTTTGTCCCTGGCAAAGAGTTGTATCGTTTCCAAGGCTGACTATCGGAATGGAATTAAAAGAAATAATAATAGTATCATTCGCTGAACATTGTCCGTTACTTGCCTGCAGCCAATAAGTTCCCGCACTCGAAACTGTTATAGAGGAAGTGGTTGAGCCATTTGACCATAGATAAGCTGAAGCAGCGCCACCGTTTAACGTTATAGTTTGCCCCTGGCAGAGAGTTGTATCGTTTCCGAGATTAACAGTTGGGAATACATTAAAAGAAATAATGATAGTATCAGCTGATGAGCATTGTCCATTGCTTGCCTGCAGCCAATAAGTTCCCGCACTCGAAACTGTTATAGAGGAATTGGTTGAACCGTTTGACCATAGATAAGCTGAAGCAGCGCCACCGTTTAACGTTATAGTTTGTCCCTGGCAAAGAGTTGTATCGTTTCCAAGGCTGACTATCGGAATGGAATTAAAAGAAATAATAATAGTATCAGTCGTTGAACATAGTCCATTGCTTGCCTGCAGCCAATAAGTGCCCGCACTGGAAACTGTAATTGCAGAGGTGGTTGAACCGTCTGACCACAGATAAGCGGATGCACTATCACCAATTAACGTAATAGTCTGTCCCTGGCAAAGCGTAGTATCGTTACCAAGGTTTACAGTTGGCGTAGGGTTAAAAGAAACAGAAATGGTATCACTCGCTGAGCATTGACTATTACTTGCCTGCAACCAATAAGTGCCTGCAACCATAACTGTAATCGAGGAAGTTGTTGATCCGTCTGACCATAAGTAAGATGATGCTGATCCGCCCGAAAGAATAACTGATTGTCCCTGGCAAAGAGTAGTATCATTCCCGAGATTAATTGTAAATAAAGAACAGCAGGATCCCATTTCGAAAAAATTCGGCAGGCCTGCCTGAGATGAAGACGGACTTAAATTAATTTGATTGTCCACGTAATTACACACCAATCCTAAGGAGTCGGGATCATTAATAACACCAAGATTAAATGTTCCATATTTGGCGGCATAAATTTTACAATCCGGGCCGAGCTGTAAAGCGCCCATCGCGCCCCCGGTAGCCGGATTAGCAATAAGAGTGGATGAAGCAATAATTGCTGCGGGGCTTCCTGCATTCATGTTAACCTGGTTTATGTAGGTTGTACCAAGGCCACCGCTCATATAGAGGCGGCTGTCATCCGGTGAAAATTCCACTCCGTATGAATAAGGATAGGCTGCCGGAAATGTAATGGCATTGGACACGATACCGGTGGACTTGTCAAAATCAAAAATTTCAAACAAATCAAGATAACGGATGGCGATGGCAAGCTTGTTTCCCTGGTGTGAAGGCTTCAGGTAACCTATATAATTTGAAGATCCTGCATGTACACTTCCCGCTGAGCTTAATACAGGCGGCAGCACAAACCCGGCAGGTGTTAAACGGTATGCAAAAAAAACATCATTATCAGGCTCATGCCCTATTATCCAAATGTCCGTTCCGTTGGGATGGCGAACGGCAGTTGCCCGTTCGGTAGATACAGGATGTAATGAAACATTTTTTACTGCCGTGACATCACCCAATCCACCTGCTAACGTCATATCAACTATGGAATAGGTGAATGCCCCGAGGCCGGTTGGTGCGGCAAACAGGTAATATTGATTTAAATTTCCGGGATCAGGAACAATCAGGGCTGATTGGGTGGATGATACATTGCCCAGTAAGCCGGTTCCGTTTGGCATGGGTACATGATTTGAATTCCAAACCGTAATTCCATCAGAGTAAAACAGCAAATTGCCTGAAGCATCACTGATGGCAGCTGTCCCTTCAACAGTATTTGCACTTCCGGTGACGGCAACAGGAGACCCGGAGTTGAAATCAAGCCCCGCATTGGCACCGAAATACCATTTGTTAAAAAAACTTTGCCCATAACTGTTTTCAAAGCAGGCCAGCAGGACAATAAATAAAATACTTTTTTTTAAATTGAGCATAGGGTAGGGTATTTAAGTACAGAACAAACTTAATAATTTTTTGATAAGATCAAAATTAATTTAATTCATCAGTAAAGTAAATAGTATTTTGTTCGTATATGGTTATTCAGTTCAACCATTTTTTAAGCAGACACTGGTAAATAATATTATTCTTATGACTACTTTTATCTTTTTAAACCCGACCTAAAATGATAAATAAGCGTTTAATAGTATGGTGTCTGGCAGTTCAATTGATCACTGTTGAAATGATGGCGCAGGATAATTCTTCCAAAAAAGATACTGGTCTTTATCACAGGGAACAAACTGATACAGTGAAGTCATCTTCGGCCAATGTTTACCACCTCCATCTTGGTTTTTACATTGAGGGCGGAGCAGGTGCAGTATTCGGAACGGTCACTTATACAGGGGGTGGTTATTATCATGAGCAATATGGAGGCACCGGTTTAGCATTTGAATTAAGATTGGGTGGCGCAGTAAAAAAAAATCTTGTTGTCACAGCTGCTATCCTGGTAAAAACAGTTTCGTCTGCTCCACTGAAGGTGAATGGAAAACCTGATGAAAATACACCCGGTATTTCAGTCACTGAAATGAGTTATGGACCGGGAATAACTTATTACAGCACACCTTCTGATATTTTCGGTTCAGCTACTTTAGGTGTCGGGACATTTAATTTTTCGGGAGAAAAACAGGATTTTACCACCCACATGGGTTTTTCAGGACAATTTAAAGTCGGGAAACATTGGTGGCTCTCAGATCAGTGGGGAATATCTTTAGGAGCCGCTTATGGATTTACTTCGGTTCACTATACGAATGTAAAGTATATAGAAACGGAGGATTTTTCCAGCAACAGGTTTGCTATCATTGCCAGCCTGACTTATCACTAGAGAATTATTGCATTCTATTTTTTCAGTAACGGCAGCACTATTACAGAAGCATGCTGTGCATCATCATAAATACGGATGTTTGATTTAACCAAATCTCGCGGCCCGCAGGTATAAGGATTTATAAACTGCTGGGGGTTGCGGTCGGCTAACGGGAACCATGTACTCTGCACCTGTATCATAATGCGGTGTCCTTTTTTAAATGTGTGTGCCACGTCCGGTAATTCAAATTTTACTTCTGTTACTTCATTCGGTACAAACGCTTCAGGCGCTGAAAAGCTTTTACGGTATCTGCCGCGCATGATCTCCCCGCGCACTAACATTTCATACCCGCCCATCGGGTATTTTGTAAATGTGGAATCAGCATATTTAAAATCATCCGGGAAAACATCAATCAATTTTACCACAAAATCTGCATCGGTGGTGGAGAGGCTTACAAACAGGTCAGCAGTCACAGGCCCCGTTACGGTCACATCTTCTGTGAGAACCTGAGATTTATACACAAGCACATCGGGCCTGCGAGAAGCGAAACGCTGGTCATCCGTCATGTATTCACGCGTGCGGTTATAATGAACATCTTCTGTATAGGGGACAGGCTTCATCGGGTCGCTGGTGTACGCATCAAAACTTTCTTTTACAGCAGATTTTTTATTTGACAGGCTTTCTTTTTCATTTAAATAAAAGCTGGTCATTGCAAGGGCAGGAGGGGGCCAGGCAAAGAATTCATGCCATTTGTTTTCGCCTGTGATGAAGACATTAGCCGGAGCTATATTTTCCACGCTTCCTTTTCCGTTCAGGTAATATTCAAAAAAAGGCAATTCAAAATTTTTCCAATAGTATGCAGATGTATTGGTTTGTACAGGATCATCACCTGCAAAAGAAATATTTCCAAGGCCTGTCCCTTTTGAGCGCGCCCATCCGCCATGAAACCACGGGCCTTCCACAATCCTGCAGCTTGTTTTCGGTGATTGATTTTTGATGGCTTTGTACAGGTTCCATGCACCATAGCAATCTTCCGCATCATACAATCCTCCTGTGATGAGTATGGCGGGCTTCACATCCACACATGCATTTCGTGCATTACGAGCCTGCCACCAGTTGTCGTAATCAGGATGAGCTGTCACATCGTTCCAGAATTTTATGGTATCCCTGAAATACTTATTTTTAATTTCTGCAAACGTGCCGTTCTTAAGAAAGAAATCATAAGCGTCATCGCTTTTTATAGCCGGTACATGAGGCCATTCTTTAACCGGTTGCGGCCGCGGTATTCCAAACTCCCTGTAAAAATCAAATCCATCCATCATAAAAAAAACTCCCTTGTGATGAAAATCATCACCAATGAACCAGTCTGTAACCGGTGCTTGCGGGCTCACTGCTTTCAGCGCAGGGTGGCCACTGAGCGCTGCCATCGTTGCGTAAAAACCGGGATACGAAATTCCGGAGACACCTACATTACCATTATTGTGAGGAATATTTTTTATCAGCCATTCAATCGCATCATACGTATCTGTAGATTCATTCACTTCTTTCGCTGTTCTTTTTTCAGGGTAAAACGGGCGCACATCTTCAAACGTTCCATCACTCATAAACATACCGCGCACATCCTGCATGACCCAGATATATCCTCGATAAAAATAAGCGCTGTCACCGCGGGTCCATAACCTGTCAGTGAATTTATTTTCACCATAAGGTGCGCATGAATAAGGTGTGCGCGCCATCAGGATCGGGTGAGCGATACTCGTATCGTTCGGTATATAAATAGCGGTAAACAGTCTTGCCCCGTCACGCATGGGAATTTGTTTTTCAATTTTTGTGTAATGTGTAACGATCCATGCTGAGTCGCGGTTGATGGGTTGAGAGTAACCCAAAAAAGGAAGAAAAAACAGGAGCAGAAATATTTTTTTATTCATACAGGTGATTTTAATTTCGGCAAAGTAAATACATTGCTGAATAATTCAGAAAAATTATTCTTCAAATCCTTTTAAAATATTGCACGCAGGGTTCGCTGGGAAGCAGAGCAAGAGGGATAATAAGCTCTGCGTTCTCTGTACCTCTGCGTTCTCTGCGTTAAATTTTTTAACCGCAGAGTTAAGCAGAGAAAAAATAGAGAACCGCAAAGAAAAAATCCAATTCCGTTAAAATATTGCACGTAGCGTTCGATGAAAATAGAGTAGGAGGGAATAAACTCTGCGTTTTCTGCTCTGCGCTCTCTGCGTTAAATCTTTCCTCACGGCACCACAAAATGATATCCCTTCCCCTTCAGCGTAACAATTTCAATTCCTTTCTCCGCTGAAAAATAATCGCGCAGTTTCCGTATGTACACATCCAGTGTGCGTGAATTAAAAAAAGAATCATCACCCCACACAGCGAGCAATAAATTTTTCCGCTCAATAGTTTGATTGGGGTGGGAGGCAAGCATGTTAAGCACCTGCGATTCGCGGTTGGAAAGCTTTATCACTTTACCAGAAAAATGTAATTCATATTTATTCGGATAGAAACAAAATTTTCCCAGCTTGATTTTCTCCTGCTTTGAACTGCCTGAAGCAGCCTTTGCATTTAACAGGTGAAGCTGGTTATTGATGCGCACAATGAGTTCTTCTATGCTGAACGGTTTTTTTATATAATCTGTTCCACCGGATTCAAAACCCATGACAAGATCTTCAGTCTGTGATTTTGCTGTCAGGAAAATTACTGGCAGCTGCGGGTAAATATTCCTGATATTCTTTCCAAGTGTAAACCCGTCTATATTTGGCAGCATTACATCGAGCACGCAAACATCAGGTGTAAATGATTTAAATGATTGCAAAACCTTTGCACCGTCATTCACCAGCAGCACTTCAAAACCGCGGTGCTCCAGAGTCTCCTTCACAATCTTCCCCAGGAAAGGCTCATCCTCTATATACAGTACCTTTTGTTTCATGCTCTTGTTTTTACCGTTTCACGCAGAGAACGCAGAGCTTATTATTTTTTCCCTGTTTGCTCCTCTTCTCAGCGAACTCTGCGTGCAATATTTTTTAAATTGACCCACTACCTGCATTCGGAAACGTAAGTGTAAACGTACAGCCATTACCCGTGTTATTCTTAACCGCAATCGCCCCGTTATGATGTTTCATAATCAGCGCTGCATAATTCAAACCCAAACCATAACCCTTCACATTGTGCATGTCGCCCGAAGGCACACGGAAAAATTTATCAAACACCTTATCCATATACTCCGCAGGAATTCCCGGCCCATTATCGCTTACAGCCAGCGTAATTTCCTTTTCCGTTTTCGAAAGCGCGATTTTTATTTCCGGTTTGCCCGTTGCATATTTCAAGCTGTTATCAATCATATTCAGCAGCACACCCTGCACATGCAGGCGGTCTGCATCAATAAAAATTTCGTCATCGCTTTTTTCAAATCCAATGGAAGCATTCATAGTATGAAGACGCAATTGAAGTGAAACCAGCACCTCATCAACCAGCCACACCAGGTTAATTTTCTCATAATTAAAAAGCTCTTTTCCCTCTTCAGCCATCGAAGTATTCAGCACCTTGCTGATCAGCAGGTCGAGGCGGTCGGTTTCCAGCGAAGCCATGTTCAGGTACTCCTCTGCTTTGCCCGGTTCATTTCGGATGTCTGTGTGCTGCAATGCTTCAATCGCCACTTTCACTGTCGAAACAGGTGTTTTCAGCTCATGCGAAATGTTGCTGATAAAATCATTTTTCAATGTATTCAGCCGCATTTGGTTTTTAAGGTTCCTGTAGGACAGGAAAAATGCCGTGCCGGTGAGCAGCAGCAGAATGAGTGCAAAAAAGATTTGAGGAGTTATTTTTTTCCAGAGATACAAATTGTAGTGACTGATCTCTGCCCCGTAAGCCGTTGGAAAAAAATTGCTTTCAAAATACATTACCGATGATTTGTTTTCTATTGAATCTTTTTTTGCGCTGACCCATTCTACCGGGAACCGCAAACCGCTCCTCGCAAGGTTATCCGACAAAACCTTTTTCAGCATCACCGTGTCCGTATTATAATAAAACGTTTCATCCGTTCTCATTTTCATATTCGTATCCGTGGTCACCTCCTTTATAAAAAGCTTCACACCGTGCAGCAATGCCTCGTGTGCCGAATCGCGCTCATGGCGCATCGTGATCATCTTGTTAAAAGAGCCGCCCGATTTATCAATCAGTATGATCGAATCATTTTCGCCCAAAGGTGTTCGTTGTTTCAGCAGTTCATGTTCAAGAGAAGCATCCCCGTCCGAAACCGAATCATTGATCTCGAGCTTCACCTTAAAACCTTTTTTATCCTTCAGCAGCGGGTCAATTACATTGGCAAGCAGCATCGAATCCATCACCTGCTGTTTCGCTTCCCTCACCTGCGCTGAAAGCTCATTTCTGAGCCTGCCCTTTTCCTCCCCGTATTGCCCTGCAATCCACCACACCACAAAACCCGTAAGCAGCGCCTCGCTCATCACCATCAGCGCCCCGATCCATAGTATGTTCTTCTTTTTTTCCATTCCGTTATGCACAGCAAAATTACACTCCAAACATCAGTTACCCGCAACCAATTAACCTTAATTAACTTTAATTATGGTTTTATTAACGTGGTTGTTCGTTTCTTTTGCTTGTGCAAAAGAAAGAATGAAATAAAAGCCCACCGGGCTTTTGAAAAGCACAGAAAACCAGCCCAAATTTTTTCTTGTCGCACTGTCCAACGCCTCTCGGGCCGAAAAAATTACGGTTCGCACCGTTCGTGGACAAGCTTGCGCACCGAGTTATAGTTAGAGATTTGCGTACCCTCGTGCCGAACACACGGGCTGCGCTTCATAGGAGGACGATAAGGTTTTTTTATTTTGTAAATTTGTTCTTAAACTTTTAAAATCACTGCCTATGTCAGAGGAGAAAGAAAAAAAACAAGAGGAAATAAGTCCTGAAGAAAAATTACTAAAATCAATTTTTGGCGATAACGCCACCCAAAAAGCATACAAAACAATAGTTAAAATAATTACATCACAGCAAGGACAGACTTTTGTTTTTCAGGATTTGCAAAATCATAATCTTAATATTTCCTATCAACCTCGCCAAGATATTTTTGAGATTCATGATGATAATACAAAAACGAGTGTTTCATTTAATTCATTAACTGTCGTGGTGTTGGTGGAGATTCTTTTAAAATATTTATTAAATGCCAAGGTCATTGAAGAAGAACGAAAACAATCAGTTCAATCTTCATTTTGGAATGAAATAGTTGGCGGGATTGAAAATTGGAATGAAATAGTTAGGGGGATTGAAAATTGGAATGAAATAGTTAAGGGGATTGAAAAATTGAAAGGGTATATTAAATCAAATAAAAACAAAGAGGCAGATGTTTATATTGCTATACCACAAAAGGATACTGATTTGTTTCAAGTGGAGAGTTTGCAAAATGCAGTGGGAGGCTTAATGGAAGCATTAGGTTATGAAATGGAAACAAAGGAAGAACCTATTCTTGGATCTTTTTTTCAACGTTTAAAGTTTCTTTTGAAAGAGCCAAAAACCCAGGAAGAACTTGCAAAAGCGTACAAGATTGTGAAATTGGCTGCAGAAACCAAGTATGTTGGAAATCCAACAGCTGATGAAACGCAAAAAATTGCTGATGCAACTGCAAAGCTTATTGAAGCAGCTTCCAAGTTTGATACTGTTGTAATACGCGCTGAAAGAATACTTTTAGTAAAAGCAGAAATCAATGGAAAAACACATCTAAAGGTTCAGACCTTATCACCAACTTTAATGCAATTATTGGATGAACAGCCGCAATTAATGGATAATCCAGAATTGATGATGCAATTAATATCTAATAAACAATCGAAACCCAAAGCTCTCGAAGGCGGAGAAACTCCAGCCATTACTGGAACGTAAATGAAAACCATAAAATGTTAAAACTTAAGCCGTGTAAGTGGGTTTTTTGTTTTAGTTTTAGTTGATAGAAAAACAAGGCCACAGAGTCTCTGCAACAATTAACCTTAATTAACTTTAATTATGGTTTTATTAACGTGCAGTTTAACTTTTCTTTGGTTGCACAAAGAAAAGTTACAAAAGAAAGTGCACCACGAACACCAACTGAAATTTTATTTGTCGCACATGTCAACGCCTCTCGGGCAGATAAAATTGCCGCGCTACAGACCGACAGCTTACTAAAAAAGTCCACCGGACTTTTTCTTAACGCTCGCTTCTGCACTTTTCGTGGAGAAGCCAGCGCACCTTCATCGGGTTTGTTTCTTGGTCCCCCTTTAGGGGTCAGGGGTTTTTCAGCCGGGTCTATTTTCGTAGGGAGGCGCTTCGCATCAACAGTTAAAAGACATTCATTTCAAAAACAAAAATTACTTCCGCTTAAAGTAAAACAACCGGCTTCCCGGAAAGAAAACCCGGTTTGGAAAATTGTATTCAGAAAAGTAACAGCTCTACTGCAAAAGGAGCCCGGTTGGGAATGCAGAATAAAGTTACTCCTTCACAATCTTCTTCACAATTTCTTCCACACCAGTATTTAGTTTAAGCAAATAAATTCCTTTTTGCCAGTTCCCAGTATTAAGCATACTGTTACCCGTTAAAAATTTTTGAAAATAAATTGTTCTGCCGAAAACATCGTACACTTCTAATTCTGCTTTTTGCTTCACCAAACCCGTGATGATTTTTAATTGGTTACTAAAGGGATTGGGAAATACTTCTAAATGGTTACTGCTGCCGGCCGTTTCATTTACGCCTGTTGCTCCGCAGGTGAACTTAGCAGTAAAAACAGTCGCTGATGCTGAAAGCGACAGCGTATCGTTGCCTATAATATAAGGATTGGTTTGAAAGCTGCCTGAAATAAATGCGTTGCCAAAATGGTCAGCACATATCGCATTGCCATAAGCCCAGCCGCCACCACTAAAAAAAGTTTCTGCGCATACGGCATCACCATTCGAATCATATTTTACAATAAACATCGGGTCGCATGCAGGTCCGGGGCAATTAGGAGGCACTGTAAGCACCATGGACCCAAACGCAATGGAGGGACTTGCTAATGCACCTGACAGGTAACTGTTTCCATTTAAATCTGTCCCGATGCTGTAACTTCTGTCCGTACTTGATCCCCCGGCAGCTTTAGCCCAGAGAAAATTACCGGAAGCATTATATTTAACAATAAAAATATCATCGTGTACACACGTTCCACAAGTATTAATTAAGGGAATGCCGCTAAAGGTGATTGACGGACTTTCGAAAAATCCTGTGAGCAGGATGTTGTTAGTTGCGTCTGTCCTGATGCCCCATGTGAAATCATTATAAATTCCCCCGGCACATTTAGCCCATAATACATTTCCTGATGAATCGTATTTTGCAAAAAAAACATCCCGGGTGGTAGGAGAGCCCGTATTGCTTAATAAATTTCCCCCGATGCTGAAGGACTGTCCCGCAAAATTTCCCCCGACAACTATATTACCGTTTGTATCACAACTGATGTCTTTACCAGATTCCCCCTGCGCGCCACCTTCTCTTTTAGCCCATAGCACACTTCCGGCTGCATTATATTTGACAATAAATATGTCAGAGTATGCACTGGCATTTGTTAAAACAACGGTTCCAAATGTAATGCCGGGGCTTTCAAAATATCCGGTTACCAGGACATTTCCATGCATGTCTGTTGCTACACTAACGCCCCGGTCAGTATCTGTACCGACTGATTGTTTAGCCCATAACACATTGCCTGACGAATCAAGTTTGGTGACAAACATGCTATTGCCCCCTGTTACATTTGTCAGCGTGGTATTCCCGATTGTAAACGAAGTACTGGTAAAATGCCCGGTTACCAAAACATTATTGTCAGCATCCGTGCTGATGCCGAAGGCTTCTTCTTCCCAAATTCCACCTGCCGATTTCGCCCAAAGCACGTTACCTGACGGACCATATTTGGCTACAAAAATGTCAGCTAAACCATTAATGCTTGTATTTGTTAAGACTATGCTTCCAAAGGTAATGGTCGGGCTGTAAAAAAAACCCGTTACAAGGATATTCCCGCTTGCATCTGTGCAGTTGGCAGAAGCTGCATCACTGTAACCCGGAATACCTGCAGCGTTTCTGGCCCACTGCCAGTTGGGAGATTGTGCATAAGAAACCAGGAATGCTGAATTAAAAATTAATGGTGCTGAAATAAAGATAAACCGTTTTGTTTTCATGATGTGTTGTTTTACCTGTTAACCAACAGACCTAAATTACACCGGGGATTTAAAATATCCAAATTTATTTCAGCAATATCTTACCTGTGAATATAAATATATTATGCCTCATCAGCAGCGTAATGCAGTAATTAATTCTTACGCTGTCAGCAGGGGAACAGGAGTCCTTGCAATTCATTCAGCAGCTCTTTGTTGTCTTTTTTCATTTTGCTGATCTGTGAATTTATACTTACACAGATATTTGGACAGTACCTTGAAGCACCAATGGTAAATAATTCAAAAAGAAAAATTACTTTCGCTTAAATGAAACAACCGGGCGCCTGAAAAAGAAACTCGGTTGAGACAAAATTTCACACTCTGGCCATAAAACTAACAATGAAAAACTTTTTAAAGATTTTTTTGATTGCGTTGATAACCGGTAATGCAGCATGGGGGCAGACCTATCCTTCAAAACGGTTAACGCTTAATAACAATGTTCACCTGGATTTGAGAAAAGTTATTGAAATGCCTGACAGCAACTTTGTTGTTATGGGACAATACGGAGGATCAGCAGGACCTATGGGTACGGCTTCTAACTATGGCCATGTTTCTGAAATTTCAGGAAGCGGAAATAAAATATGGCAGTTCACCGGCCGCATGAACGATTCATCCTACATCGCATTTACGGATATAGCTTTACTCAACGGTCTAATTTGGGTGACGGGATCTACAAGCTTTGCCGGTCCGCACCCCGGCCGTATTATTTTATCCAATTTTGATTCTAACGGCAACCTGGTACAGGCATACCAGTATATTTCATCGGATACCAGCACCCGCCTTGCTGCCACACATATTTTTCCTGACAGCAGCAGCCATTTATGGATTTTGGGTTCTTATGAAGCGTTCAACCCGCATCGCTATGGATTATATATGATGAAGGTGGACATGAACGGAAATATTTTAGCACAGAAATTTTATCTCGAAGCGAACCGGTTAGAATGGGTTATCACCTCACAACCGGCCCCCGGTGATGGTTTTATGATCGGAGGCATGTATGGAGAATTTGCACAGTTCGATTCAAGCGGGAATTTTATTTCGGGTATGACTACAGGGAATAATTATGCAAACACTATCTGGTGCTATACGTTGCTGACTTTGCCAAATGGCGACCGGGCATCATTCGGGGTTGCAAGCTATAATGGGGATTATGATATTGCTTTGAGGCGCATGAACAGCTCCGGACAGGAATTATTTACTAAAAGATACCCGATGCCCGGAAACCAGGATGCAGGCAATATCATTACCACTGACGATGGCGGATTTATTTTCTGTGTTAACAGCAATATTCTGAGTGATTCGGCAATGTTGGTTAAAACAGATGGAAATGGCAGCATTGAATGGGCGCGCAAAAAAAATGAGCCCGGATATTTTCATTGGGTACGTGCAGCAGCCGGGGGTAAGTTTTGTGTGGCAGGTAATTACCAGTTTGGTTTATCACTGGGGCTCATTTCCATTATTGATACCAGCCTGATGAACCAATGTTTCAATTCAAAATTAATAGCTGATTCATCCTATTCATACAGCGATTCGGTGGAGACATTGAACGTGGAGATAAATGCCCCGGTTACCAGGCAAAGCTTTGCTTTTTCAGCATTGACCGATTTTACTGTGTCTGATGACTGTTTTCTTTCAGGTTTTGAATCACCGGTAACAAAAGATAAAAATGTAACAGTTTTTCCAAATCCTTTTGCAGAATATATCCATATTGAAATACCCGGTGACCCGGATAAAATCAAAACAATTGGAATAAGAAGCATCACCGGGGTTTTAGTTTGCACTTTTCCTGTTTTGTATCCCGGGAAAAGCCATACAATTTTGCCTGGCAACCTTCCTGCAGGTGCCTATGTTATTTACCTGGAAAGCGCTCCGGGTATTATTATTTACAGAAAACTTATTTTGAAAAAATAAACCTGCTGCTTTGCAATAAATAGTTTGTAAGGACACGAAACCTTTCGCACAAATGATGGCGAAAAGAAATTAGTCCAACTCTTTTTTCTTTATCCCCCTTTATGGATCAGGGGTTTTTCCTTCAATCAAGAGACATTTATTTCAAAAAGAAAAATTACTTTCGCTTAAACAAATAAATCGTATGTGCGGACACACACTTTGGCGAAAAAGATATCTTTGCTTAAATTATAAATAAAATACGTGGAAAAAGTTGATTTTAAGAAATTTCCTAAAACAAGATATCAGGGCAGCAAGAGAAAAATTCTTCCTTTGATTTATGAGTGTGTAAAAGATTTGGAATTTGAATCTGTTCTTGATTGTTGTGGAGGGACTGGAGTTGTAAGTTATCTTTTCAAAAAAATGAACAAGTCGGTTACTTACAATGATAAATTAAAATTTAATTATTTAATTGGAAAAGCTATAATTGAGAATAACAATGTTACGTTTACCGAAACTGATTTTGAAGCTTTGCTTGGCGTAAATAATTATGTAACATATCATAATTTTATTAGTGAAAATTTTAAAGGCATTTATTACTTACAAAAAGAAAATAGGTTTCTTGATCTGGTGGCTTCAAATATTATTCACATGAACCATTATGAAGGAAATATTTTAGAATATAAAAAAGCAATTGCGTATTATGCATTGTTTCAGGCAAGCATAATTAAAAGACCTTTCAATCTATTTCATAGAAATAATCTTTATATAAGGACAAGTGATGTTGACAGGAATTTTGGAAATAAAATAACATGGGATAAATCTTTCAAGCATCATTTAAAAAACTTTGTCTGTGAGGCTAATGAATGTGTTTTTGATACAGGGAAACAGTGTATTGCAACAAATTATTCTTTGTTCGATATTGAAAATCGTGATTATGATTTAGTTTATATTGATATCCCTTATTTAAACCATGATGGCATCAACGAAACAGCAAATTATTTAAAATGTTATCATTTCCTGGAGGGCATTTCCAATTATAATGATTGGCAAGCATTGATTGATTTCAACTCAAATAATTTACGATTTAAGAATGCTGATTCAGAAAATGATTTTAGGAAGGAAACTATTCATAAAACATTTGAACAAATTTTTGAAAAATTTAGAAATAGCATTCTTGTTGTATCTTATAAAAAAGGGGGCACTCCTTCAATTGAATTTCTTATTAAGTTAATGAAAAAATTTAAACGAAATGTATCTACTAAAAGTCAACAGTACAAATATGCTTTAAATAAACAGAATGGTAATGCAAAAAAAAATAGGGAGGTTTTATTAGTTGGTTTATGAGTGAAGTTGAACAAAAAGTCGAAATTGAGCCTCCATGGCCAAAGCGAATAACTGTTGATAAAAGGATTGTAAAAATTCTTAGTGAATCAACCTATGACAGTTTTCCGAATGCTTTAAAGGAAATTATTATTAATAGTTATGATGCTGATGCATCTCAAGTAAATATTGATATTGATTTAAAAAAAGAAATTATAACTATTGAGGATAATGGATGGGGAATGAATGAACCGGACTTTTCATTTTATCTGAGAATAGCGGGATTCAAAAGAGATAAAAAATCTGTAAACCCTTCTGGGCGGCATGTAATTGGTCAATTTGGTGTTGGTTTCGTCTCTATATTCCCATTTGTTAAGAATTATGCAATTGAGACAAAAAAAATTGGGTCTGATGAAGTATTACAAGCGGAAATCCCATGCTCAATTTATTTTGCAAATACAAAAAAAAATAGTGATGAAGAAATTGATGTAAGTGATATAAGAATACAAGGAGGGGTAAAAATTGATAAGACAAAAAAATATCAGCAATTTACCAAAATTAAACTGTCGGGATTTTCTTCTTTAGCTCAAGAATTTTTTCATCCATCAAAAACTGTTAAACCTAAAAAAACATCTATAAAATCTTATACGGGTTTAGAAAAATTAAAATGGGTTCTAAGTGAAAATTTGCCTTTAGCATATTCCGACCAAAGGTTCAATAAAGATTTTAATTTTTATACTCCTAACAGCACATTTAATATTCTAATTAATAACAAATCTTTGCTCCGGCCAACTTTTGGGAAAGAATTTTTAGAAATGCATCGAGGTAATGGAGAGGAAATAGGGAAAATTAAATTTCGATATTTTATTTTAACCGATAAAAAGTCAGTAAACCCAACCGAAGCTCGTTATTTAAAAATTAGAAACCTAAATGTTGGCGTTGGAGAAAGAACCACATTTGGACTTGGAACTGAGGTAGGTGGGGCTCGTTCAAGATTACATTGGCTGACAGGTGAGATTCATATATTAGATGGTTTAAATGACATTATTTCTGTTTCTCGTGATAAATTTAATTATAGTCCCGATTATGAAAAATTGAAGGAATATTTTATCAAAAAACTATCATTCCATTCTAATAAATTGGAGGATGAGGCAGAAATAGAAAAGTTTGTAACAGAAACTAGTAGTGGTTCCAAAGTTACAGATCTCAAAATGCTCGATAAGACTACTCTCAAAAAACGAATCAATAAATTAAAAAGGAAGTTTGATGAAAAGCCATCATTATTTTCAGAACATGAATTGAACCATCCAAAACAAAATAGATCTATTAAAGAATTAGAGGATAAATTCAGTTCTTTAGAACGCACTCTAGTTATTAAGGGTAGAAAGTACAAAATTGAAACTGATAAATGGGACTATAATAAAAGTCCGTTTCCTGCTTGTAGAAAAGAAAGCAAATCAATTATTATTAATAAAAATTATCCTCTCTTTAAGGGAACTAAATATACGGACATTTTCGTAAAGCTTCATGTGATGTTATTGCTTAAGCATGAAAATGGAGAATTAAATCAATCATCATATTCTTCTTTTATGAAAGATATTATTGTTATTTATGAAGACTACAAAAAATAAAACCCATGAAATTAATTAAGGTTGAATGTGCGAATTACAAGAGTTTTGAGAAGCTGGCTCTGAGCGAACCCTTAGCCATCAATATGATTTTTGGCTATAATAATTCAGGTAAATCTAATATTCTTAGATTCCTTGACTTGCTTTTTCATTCAAGGTATGAGATAGAAAAAGTTTCAACGGTAAACACAAGAAATCAACCTATTATTCAGTCACGTAAAATCAACCGTAGCTTTTGGGAAGGACTAGTAACGGATGTCCCTTATATCTTTCATGTGAACAATAAAGGTGTTATGATGCAAGAAATACCTTTTGATGTCGAAGTGGAACTTTCAGAGACAGATCTGAAACAATTAGGGGAATTATTTAAAATAATTGAAGACCATATTTTAAAAGGTAAAAAAGTATTGTCTATTAAGCTTAAAGGTAAATTGACAAAAAGTGGTCTTTCTAGTGCTGAAATTAACTTGTTAGAGGTTTCATTTAACGAAATTATTGCTTATAGTAAACCAGAAGGGGAAGCAGTGAAATATTTCATTGGTCAGGATCAGGGCATTCTCACAAATATTCATTTTTCAAGTGTTTTAAACCTGCTTAACGATTCGGTTTTATTTCTTGATAATGATAGGTTTTTTTCTGAAGAATCAGATGACCAAGATAACATTCTGATTACTCATGAAAATTTTAAAAGTTTTATATTTAATTTATCACTAAATGACGAACGCAATCAGGAATACTTAAAATTATTAAACTTTTTAACTAAATTCAAGTTGGCTTCTGGAGATGCAATTTTTAATAATAGTGAACGTAATAATCCATTTAACTTGGCAGAGTTTAAATTTGAATTTATCCGAGCAAATGATACCATTGAAATAATGTTAAATAATGGAAAAAAAAGGTTGCCTCTCAGTGCATTTGGTACTGGAATTCAGCAATTGATTTATCAACTTACGAGAATTTTTCTTTCAGGATGCAGAATTGTTTTGATTGAAGAATTTGAATTAAATTTTTCTCCAAAATATCAATTATGTATTCTTGACTATTTTAATTCGTTAATAGAAAATAATATAATTGATCAGTTGTTTTTTACAACCCACAGCCCTGTTCTCTCTTATAGAACTGAAAATAGAACAATTCAAGTACGAATTGATGAGAACGGTTTATCTACTGTAGAAAATATCACACCAAATGGTGATGAAGTGAAAGCATTAAGGGAGGCACAACATCTGCTTTCACATTTTCATCCAAGTAAGATAATTTGAATAAATATCGGAAAATAATTTTACCCAATTCCTAATCCTTTTAAAAACTATATTATAATGGATCTTAATTTGACCTTAAAAGATTTAGATTTTCTTTTAGAGGCTCTTAATTATTCAAAGAAAAATATTGTAGATCGTGAAGATGAAAATTACATTTCAAAACAACACAGAATTAAAGAAGTTGAAATGATTATTGAAAAAGTTAGAGCTTTAAAAAAGAATTGGATTTGATTTTCCCCTTTCGTCCCCCTCTCGTCCTGTCTGACGGGCTGCCTGTGTGTGAGGGATGAGGATGTTTTCGCCATCATTTGTTTCCCACAAACAATTTCAAACCAACACTCCAAAATCCTCCTCCAAACTTTTTTAGTTAAAAGTTAAAAGTGAATAGTTTTCCCTTTGGGAAAATATTAAATAATTTTACTTTGTGCTTTTGAAAGTTTCTGAGTTCCCGAAATGGGGAGACTCAGAAAGTACACAAACTAAAGGATATTCATTCCTCCGATTTCTGCATAGTTCCCGCGAAGGGGCGGGAGACTCGTATGTTGCACAAAAGTCTTTAAAGCTCCGATTCCCTTATTTATGCGGACAATAATCAAGCGCGGGAACCTTCTTTTCTTTATCTTTGAATAAACCTTACCAAATGAAACCCTCATACCAGCTTCTCCTCACTGCAGCTGTATTTTTTTTCACCATGCAATATGCGCACTCGCAATTCAATCCTGTTGACAACACATTCAGCGCGCTTCCGCAGGATGCTTCGCCTTCTGTTGAATCAACCCCGCTCCACCCTGACACTGCTTCAGCAACATGCAGCGCCCAAAACTCCTTTTGGGGATTTGATATTCCTTCAGGTGAATTAAGAGAGTTTGATTTAACTAATAATACGATCACCAATACAGGTAACAGCATCAGTTTCTGCCCGGGTTATTCACTTGCTATATGCAATAATCTCAACGCGGGCACTGTCAGCCCCACGTTTTATACCAGCTCTGGCAGCACTGCCTGGTATTGGGATGCAAATACTACATGGATCCAGGCGACAGGATCATCTTCGGGCACACTTTACAATGCGGGCGGATCCGGCAACGCTTTGTACTTTTTAGATAACTCGGGTTTTGCTGAAATTATCAAATATAACGGAACTGTTTTTTCACCGTTTTTCTCCATTAATAAATATTCAGGCATTGCCGACATCGCTGTGGATTCGGCAGGGAACATCTGGTTCTTGTCCAGGGGAGGAACCTCCAGCGTCTCAGATTCTCTCTATGTTATTTCACCCCTTGGGCAAATCATAAATCAATACCCTCTTGTCATAACAACTAATTTTGCTTACGGCTGTGTGATGATGAATGGTGTTTTTTATGTCGGCTATGGTCCTAATGGAAGCGCCAATCAAAACTGTTTGCTTCCCATCAAAATTTCGGGGAATGCAGCCATCATAGACAGCCTTATTCCCCTGCCTGGCGGCACCCAATTGAATAATGACCTTGCAAGCTGCCATGCCGGGATGCCGTTAGGAATCAATATACCTTCAGGTAAAGAAGAATTCTCCATCATGCCCAATCCCGCGCAGGATTATTTTATCATTAACTGCTCACCCGCCAAAGACGCCTCTTATGAAATATATGACCTTGCCGGAAAAGGAGTCTTCCCTTTACAGCAAATAACCACCGGCACCACCCGCGTTGACATCACCCGCCTCAAACAGTCAATTTACATTGTACAAATAATTAATGGAAGCAGTATTCTCCGCAAACGCTTCTGCAAAATGTAAAATTTTTGGCAGTGGATCAATTTAATTAAAATCTGTTTCAGGCTGCGTCCCTGCGCTTCCTGGTTCAATTTTTTTTATACTTTTTCGCCACTGTTTGAGTTTCCAAAAACGGTGAATTCGGAGACGAAAATAATCCGCCATTGTTCCGCCCTTGTTTGTGCCCGCACAAGCAATTTCGAAACAACACCACAAAATAGTGAACAGTGAATAGTGAACAGTTGTTGCAGGCAGAGTCTCCACTTCGCGGGGACTCTGCGGAATTATCCGGACTCCTGGATGACGGCAGGATCACCTTCGTGCAGCTTTTTACTGCTTTACTATTTTCCCTGATGCTCCATTTTGCCTTGTAATAAAAAACACATTTGGAAAACGGGAAATATCCACATCCGTTTTAGAATATGCATTTATTTTTAATGAAAGAAGCTCTTTGCCCGAATCATCCGTAAATTTAACGAGTTCATCCTGCTCAGCGCCTGTAACGGTTAAGGAGCTGGTGGCAGGGTTCGGATATGCAGCCGCTCCGTTTGCAGGTGATGTTTCAGAAATTCCTGTCGGAGTAAGAATGGGGGTTTCAAGCATATTGCAATCAGGATTACCGCCAAGAGTGCCACCGCCAAAATCAGTGAGCTTGGTATAGATGCCTGTGATAATGTTAAACTGAAATGCCACTCCCGCACTGTTAGCGCCTCCGTAAACGGTTGTTCCATATAATTTTCCGTTGCCTGCCTGCGTTAATCCGCGCTGGGGGTTCATTCCGTTTAATCCACCAAAATCAAATAAATCGGTATAGACATTAGTCGTAATATCGAAGCTGAAGATCACTCCTTCATTAGCCGCTCCGCCATCATAAGTGATGCCGTAAATCAATCCGTTAGTCGCCTGGATTAAAGTTCCCTCAGGACTGCTTCCTGTTGTTCCGTCAAAATCATAAAGGTCAGCATAAGCATTTGTTACCGGGTCAAAGCTGAACAATACACCGTATCCGTTCAAACCTCCGAAATAGGTCAATCCATATATTTTTGAATTAGTCGCCTGCATGAATGCGCCATACTGCGGGTGTCCGCCCGTTGCTATATTGAAATCATACAACTTGGAATAAACATGATTGAACGGCTCATAGCTGAAAATTACTCCGGATGAATTCGCACCGCCATAACTCGTGGTTCCATATAATTTCCCGTTGCTCAATAGTCGTAAAGAACCCATTGGGCTGCTTCCGTCAGTTCCACTGAAATTATACTCATCATAATAACTGTTAGTGGCTGGATCTACCCGGTAAATAACTCCGTTGCCGTTGGTGCCGCCTGCGTTAGTTAAGCCATATAACTGCCCCCAGACGGTATTTGTCATCGGGCTTACCGCATTATATCCCAGTTGTGTATTCTGAAAAAAGTCATGAATATTATTATAAACGCCTGTGGCCGGATCATAACAATACACCACGCAGCTGTCGCCAAATCCGCCCAGCTCAGTAACGCCATACAGTTTTCCGTTATTGGAGAGCGTTACCCCGCCAAGAGGCATTGCACCGGTAGCGTTCACAAATGAATACGCAACCTGGAAATTCCCTCCGTTGGCATCGGCTCTGAAAATAGTTCCCTGGTTGGTAGCGCCTCCCCACATAGTAGTTCCCCAGAATTGGGTTTGTGAATACGCGCACCATGTGCTGCTAACGTACAGTAGAATAATAATAAATAGTTTTGTTTTCATGGTCTTTGAATTTAGATTGTTTATAACACTCTTTTACTCATATTAATGATAAGATGAACTTGTATGCAAAAAAGTTGCATCCCCCTGAAAATTACGATCAAACGTACAGAAGTTTTTGACAGGAACAACCGAAATACTGAACTACATATTAAATTTCATACTAAAGTAGTATTGCGTCCTCGCTCGTCCTCGCCTGACGGGCTGTGTGTGTGTGAGGGACGAGGATGTTTGCGCCATTCTTTGTTTCACACAAACGATTTCAAACCAACGCCTCAAAATCCTCCTCCAAACTTTTATAGTTAAAAGTTAAAAGTTAAAAGTGAATAGTTTTCCTTTTGGGAGAATATTAAATAATTTTACTTTGTGTTTTCGAAAGGATCGTTTTCTTTTTGAACACACCGGAACCCCAACTTTTCTAATTACCACAGATGGGGTATTTTTTATGTATTGTGTGACAATAATTTTGGTGTCATCAATCCATTATTAATTCATAAACAAAAATCACATGAAAAAAATTATCACACTCGCTGCAGCATTATACATTCTTGCTTCAGCAAGCAACAGCGCCCAGGCGCAAAACTGGAAAGTTATTGGAAATAATGGTACGAATCCCTTAACAGAATTTATCGGCACAACCGATAATAAAAATTTTAATGTACGAACAAATAACAGTGTTCGCATTACAGTAACTGCCAATGGAAATACAGGAATCGGAACCAATATCCCGGCTTTTAAATTAGATGTAAAAAACGGCAGTATAAATACCGATTCTGTTTATCGCATTGGAGGAACAACCGTGCTTTCTGCAAAAGGATTTTTAAATATTTTTTCCGGAGCAGAGAGCGGAATTGCAAACACAACCGGAAGCTACAATACGGCAATGGGAGTAAGTGCACTTGAAAGCAACACCACCGGCTCATCGAATGCTGCAACCGGTTGTTATTCACTTAATCATAACACTACTGCCTCATTAAATACTGCAACAGGCAATGCTGCGCTATATTATAATACTACCGGAACTGTTAATTCTGCACATGGAGCAGGTGCGCTTTACTACAATACTACCGGGTCTTACAATACTGCTGATGGATTCTCTGCTCTTTTTTTTAATACAACAGGGGATTACAATACCGCCAGCGGAATATATGCGCTTAATGGCAACACCACCGGAGATTATAATACCGCTGTTGGCAGTAGTGCGCTTTACTCTAATACAACCGGGTATCGCAATACCGCCAGCGGTAATTCTGCGCTATATTCCAATACTACAGGATATTTCAATTCCGCATACGGATTTGAGGCGCTTTATTCCAACACCGATGGATACGACAATACTGCGAACGGAATTTGGACGCTTTTTTTCAACACCACAGGAATTGGCAATACCGCCAATGGTTTTGAGTCGCTTTTTTACAACACCACAGGAAGTTCCAATACCGCCAACGGAGCCCGGGCGCTTTATTACAACACTACCGGAGGTACTAATACAGCTAATGGGAGTGGAGCGCTTTTTAATAATACTTCAGGGGGCCACAATGCGGCATTCGGATATTTTGCGTTAGCCGGAAACACAACTGCTCAATACAACACAGCAGTCGGACATTTAGCCGGAGCAAGTTATAATAACGGATGGAACAATGTATTTCTCGGAGCCAATACCGATGTGGATGGTGACGATTACTATAATGTTATTGCCGTTGGGCAGGGCACCATAGTTGGCGGGAGCAATACGGCCCGTTTTGGGAATCCCGCTACCGATTCTTACGGTGGATGGGCAAACTGGACCAATGTAAGTGACGGAAGGTTTAAAAAAAATATAAAAGAAAATGTTCCGGGAATTGATTTCATCACTAAGCTGAGACCGGTTACTTACACCCTTGATGCTACCGGGCTGGATGCATTCCTGCATAAAAATGATAAAGGCGAAAATAAATTGAGCGCTTCCGAAAATACTATTCATCAGCAGGCGCTCCGGGAAAAGGAAAAAATTACCTGTACCGGCTTCATTGCGCAGGAAGTGGAAACTGCGGCAAAAGAGCTTGGTTTTGATTTTTCAGGAGTGGATGCCGCAAAAAATGATGATGATGCGTATGGCTTGCGTTATGCTGAATTTGTGGTGCCGCTGGTAAAGGCGGTGCAGGAATTGAATGAGGCAAATCAGAAATCAGAAGTCAGAAGTCAGAAGCTGGAAGAAGAAAATGAAAAACTTATTCAGCGGATTGAAAAATTAGAATCATTATTGTCAGAAAAAACTTCATCACAAGCTTCCGTTACTTCACCAGCTTATCTTGAACAAAATTCTCCAAATCCGTTTTCTCAAAAAACAGAAATTAAATTTTACATTCCTGCTTCATCACAAACTGCAGTATTGAAAATTTACTCTGCTGATGGAAAAGAAATAAAATCATTTACCCTTTCAGCAAAAGGTGAAGGACAAGTTGAAATAAATGCAAATTCTTTTTCTCCGGGAATTTACAACTACACTTTATTTATTGATGGAAAAATATCAGATTCCAGGCAAATGATTTTAACCAAACAGTAAAAAATATAAAACCATCCCGATATTTTCGCCATCGTTAGTGAAACCTATAACCCGGCAGGTTAACGCAGTTTCCTGCCGGGTATTTAATTTTCTTCTCTTTCAAACCAACATCCCAAAATCCTCCTCCAAACTTTTTTAGTGAAAAGTGAAGAGTTAACAGCGAATAGTTTTCCTTTGGGGGATAATAAATAATTTTACTTTGTGCTTTTGAAAGATTCTGAGTTCCTGATTGGGAAGAACATAAAAAAAAACCCTTCTCGTCCGTGTCTGGTGACGCAGATGTTCAAGAGCGAATTCAACCATTCTGCAAGAACTTAGCGAAGCGATATCACGAACACAAATAAAAAAAGCAAAAAAAGAAGTGAGTAAATATACTTTGACGACCTAAAATGTTCTGACAAATGGAATCAAAACTTCTCAAACGAAATGTAAGCCAGGTTTATCTTTCACTCATCCCATTCATAATTATCATTGTTGGTCTCACGTTCGATCTTAATAACTACAAAATCTATGTACCGCTCACGATCATAAATGCAATCCTGATGATAATTGCTGCATGGATTCTTGGCGTACATGTTATAAGAAAGCACGATGTTGAAAAAAAACATGTTAGTCTTGTTGCATCATTGTTACTTATTCCATGGATGTTGCTTTTCATAATTTCCGGAATCGGAGCTCCTCCATTCAATAATCCGGCTGAATACGTAGTAACAGCTGCCGAACAACAAGCAAGATATTCTTTTCTGTTGGTTGGTGGAGTGTCTATTACATTTGGATTTGCTATACTAAGGGAAAAATTAAAAAAGTCTGGTGAAGAATTTTATTCATGGCTTGGATTAATTGCTATAATGATTGCAGTTCCTCTTTTTATTGTTAATATGGCTTACTATCATAGTTTTTTGCTTGAAACGTTCAGAATACGTGTGGCATCTGCTTCAGAAAAAATGCCGGAATGGTTTACGCCAATGAAAAGCGAAATGCTCATTATAATGGCAGTTGAAGTTGCATTTACTTTCCTGTCAACAGCGGCTTTTGCTGCATCACTTAAATCTGCCGGATGGTTCAAAAAAACTGCTTCCCGTATTTATATAATAATAAGTTTATTGTGTTTTTTATCAGCCGTACTTGTAATCTTTGCCCCTGATCCAATAGCCTCAGCATGTTCTATTGTTTGTATTCCCGCGATTCCATTTATTATGCCTTATTATATAGGTATTAATTTATTGAGGAGGGTTGGTAATTCGTAACGAAAAAAAGCGGGCATGTTTATGAATATTATTGATCACCCCCCACTGAAACCCACAACCCGGCAGGTTAACGCAGTTTCTCCGTAGGAGTCCTTCGGACCTGCCGGGTTTTAATTTGACCTTCAATTTACGATTTTCATCCCGCTTTTATTTGCACCGGTGTTAGCAGTAGTGCTTCTGTCAACACCATAGAAGATCTGCTTCCTATTTGAGTCCCCGGGTAATTAATGAAGCATTTTGATTTACTTCATAGTCAACCGAAGAAACATTCTTTACGAACGGTCGGCTTACAACTGCTTTTACCAGGTCAGAATGCATAAAGTCTTCCATTGCGGTTTTGTTTTCCCATAAATAGAAGCCGCCAAAAGTATTTTTTTCTTCGTCTGTCAACCAAACTTTTGAAATAAGACCTTTTACTTTCGCTAAAATTGGTGCATCCGGTTCTACCATTTGCTTAAGATATTCCGCTTGGGAAATATCCTTTAATTGATAAGTGATTAATTGTGCTTGCATTATTTTATTTTTTTTAAGTTTATAATGATGCGTGTTTTTCACGGGTGCGAACAAACACAGCAATAAGAAATGAGAATTTTATGACTAATAGGAACAGGAAGTTTACATTTATTTTCAGTTCCTGCTATTCGTGCCCTGATGTTTTCTTCCATAATTTTTTTATTTAGTTGTTAATGAGATACACGAAAGGCAGAAAATTTTATGCAATGATATATCTGATCTCCATTAAAGAAGTCCCATAAATATGTTACAAATTCAATGGGGCAGGGTTTTATCCGCACTATAGTAAAAGGTAATAAGAGAAACTTTTATTTCGCCATTGTTCGTGTCCCCACGAGCAATTTCTGTGTCCCTTCAGGGTCTTCCTCCCGATAGCTATCGGGATGCGGAGATCCTGAAGAAATCGGAGAGAAAAAATAAACTATTTGCTGCCATAGGCATCCCTTTGGGAAAATATTAAATAATTTTACTTTGCGCTTTTGAAAGTTCCTGAGTCCCCGAAAAGGAGGGCTCAGAAAGTGGCCATAATAGTATAAATGCACTGGTAAACATTTTGTATTTTTAATTTTCTATTGACAAAGTAAAGATGGCAAAATGCATACAAAATAAAAAAGCACAGTGCATCGCCTTTGCCCTTACTAAGAGAATTCTGAAAAACATACCTCATTAATGATGCTCTTTGTACCAAGCATCGGCTTCTATAACTCTTTTCTCCTTTCTGGTTAAATTGTATTTGATCTCAGAAAATATCTGGGGATATCCCTCTTCTTTTGATTTTAAGTGCGTTTCGCCTTCATATTGTGAAAATTTCATAACACCTCCATCAATTTCTCTCACACTCGAAATAAATGTGGTCAAAAACCTGGTGCGCTTCACTTGCTTGAAAATGCTGTTGAAATCAGCGTTCATGACGCTTTTATATGCTTCTATAGAATTTTCAGAACCCCGTGCTTCGAAATAATCACAGGTAATAAAATTTATCTCATTTACATCATACGTTAAAAAGGTGTTCCAAAACTCAGGTTCCAAAATATGCAATTCAATTTTATCTCCGAATGAAAGTAATTGTATTCTTGAAAACTGCATTAGCCGGGTAAACAACCGGAAATCATTTAAGCGGTAATTTTTCAGGCGCTGCAAAAAAACAGTTTTATAATCTTTAAATTCATTGCTGATACTGTCAAAGACAATTAATGGCGCATCAATTGAATCTGAATTGTGTAATCGGATAGGAATGTCATCCTGGCCCAACCTTACTGAAGCAGTCAGTTGATCAAAGACTATCATTTTTCTATTGCTCAGCTTTTTAGTAATGGTCTTTGCAAGAAGATTCTCGGCAAAATCCCTGAAAAGGATACTATCCATAGACAGGTATTGTCGTAGAATGCTGTCTCTTTTTTCATCATTCTTGACATAGCTGAGTGCATTTGATAATATACATTCACGGCAATTAAACAACTCGCCTGCTTTTATATAGAATTCGAACGCTTCTTCATATGTAGTGAATTTTGGAGCCTCCTGCCAGTAAAAGTCGGCTTTAATTTTTGCAGCCATACTGGTGTCCATTTGCAATACATCAAAATTAAATTTAACAAACAGGTGATCTTTCATTGCTCTTTTTCTGCGTTCTCCATCCACGTTTAGTGTATCATAATACCTGTTTGTAATAAACATCTTTTTCCAAAGTCCACGATTTAAATAACAGTTCCTCCTGATTCCTTCCATTAGGTAATAAATATATATCCTGTTATCGGGATCGAAAATGTGGAATTTAAAAGCCTGTTCAATACAATCGTAATATTTAAAGTCGTTCAGAAGTATTTTTAATATTTCCGGTTTGGCCTCTTCTTTAAACTTTTTGAACTTTTCTTCACTGATTAAAAACAATTGACCCGGTTCATCTTTATATTTATTATAAAAACCTTCTAACCTCTCACGCCTTCTCTTTGCTAGCGGATGTGTGGTTTCCTTTAATTCCCATTTATCCTCAAGCCGGCTGATTTGATTCTGTTGTGCTCTCTCCTCAATTTCAAACCCACTCATGATACCTCGTATATGATAATCGGAATTTCGTAGCCACCTAATAGCTAACGAATCGGCTTCAAGTTCCTGGTTGATAGAAAATCTGGAAATCAATTTTTCTGTACGGAGAGTTCCACTGAAATCGCCTTCTTCTCTTTTAACATATTTAATTAGGGAATGTTTTAAATAATAATGCCCCAGTTCATGTGCAAGAATCCCCGCAATAGTTGCTTCATCATTTATATCTGAAAATAAACCGATATGAACAAAAATGTGACCGGATGGCACCATAAAAGCGTTATTTCCTCCATACTGAATCAAGTAAACTTTAATCACCGAATCACCCTTCAATTCTTCAGGTATTATTTTGACTAATATTTCATTAAGATAATTTTCCAGAGGTGCCCAATCGCTGTAGATTCTGCTGCTTGATATAAGCCTACTTATATTATAAGCATTTACATCAGCAAAATGATATGTCATCTTTGCAAAGTAGTCTTCTTTATAATTATCGGGAACCCCGGCATAAATGTGCTCCCTAAGTTTTGAAATATCCAGTTTGAAAGCTTCGGGAAGTGAATCACTATAGCTTCTTCCGAATTCTGCAATTTCCTGTGAATAAGCTGTTAAGCGTAATAGCAGAAATATGCATATCAGAAATTTCATAGCAGTCAAATTTTTATCGTAATTGAAATTTATGTCCCTTTAGGGTCTTCGGATTTCTGCGGAGACCCCTGAAGAAATCGGAGATAAAAATAAGCTATTTACAAATATTAAATAATTTTACCTTGTGCTTTTGAAAGTTTCTGACTTCCCCCAAAGGGCAGACTCTCCTCTCGTCCTCGTCTGACGGGCTGCTTGTGTGTGAAGGGCGAGGGTGTTAGAGATCAAATATATTTTTAATTTATTAAATGCCGGAGGCATCCCTGCCGGAGAATGCAAGCCGTTATTAACAATGATTAAAATGATATAATTGCATCCACTGTACGGATACAGCTGATAGCGAAAAAATATGAAAATCAGTTTATCTTTATCAACCTTTGATAACCGGAGAAAGTAACGGAATACACTTTTACAAAATAAACCCCTGCTGAAAATCCTGAAGTATTCAATAAGTATTTTTGTTCACTTATATCCTGTTCATAAACCTGTATAGTTTTCATCTTTTCTCCCCGGCTATCATAAATTTCTATTGTACAATCACCGCTGCCGGGAAAATCTAAACTTAAATATGCTACTGATGAACATGGATTCGGAGAAATAATTAATTCCTTATCGCCAGATCCTCCATTATGTGTAAAGCGGTCATTGATTGGAAATGCCGGCCAGCATATTATTTTAATTTTTACACCTGATGATAACTGGAACATATTAGATGTATCCGTGACCTGGACAGTGTAGATCCCTCCCTGTGATGCAGTATAGCTCAATGAAGTGGCACCGGTAATAATACTTCCGTTTCTGAACCACTGGTAGGAATAACCTGTTCCGCTGTTCGCGGTTAACACAGCGGTATCCCCAAGACACATAGGAGGGGGACTTGCAGGTGTTATAACGGCAGGAGGCGGAATTAAACCTGTAGTATATTTCCATAAATCATAAAAAGGGCCGCCACTCAGGCTTGACATTCCGCCAAATACATAACCATTGCCATTGATTGTAAATGCTGATGCAGATTCTCTTATAAGCGCTGTAGTATCCTGTATTTGAGTCCATATATTGGAAGTACGATTCCACCTCCAGAAATCTTCCGTTTGCATATTCGTTCCTGTTTTTCCTGTGCCTACAAAGGCATAATTGCCTGCTGTAAAAGCCACAGCATTTCTTCGGGGGCTTCCTGGAAATGCAGCTAACGCTGTCCATGTATCCGCTACCGGATCGTATTCATAAAAGTCATTCAGATAGGTCGAAGTGGGACCATAAAATCCTGTACCCACATATCCCCTGTTCCCTATTACAAAGCTCACAGCGCCTGTTCTTGTATTTCCCGGAACTGAATTTTTCTGAGTCCATAAATTGTTTACCGGGTCATACTCCCAAAAATCATTTGTCGTAGAGCCAATATCTAATCCTGTTCCCATATATCCTTTACCGCCAATAGCAAATGCAACAGCGCTCTGTCGTACTCCACCTCCGAAATTTGCTTTTTGTGTCCATGTATTAGTCAGTTGGTCCCACAGCCAGAAATCAGCCTGGGAACTTCCTGTTGAAACAGCGCCTGTCCCGATGTATGATTTATTACCAATAGTGAATGCAACAGGATATTTTCTCGCTGAGCCGGGGAAAATTGCTTTACTTTTCCACTTACCGGTAACATCATCATATTCCCATATATCTTTACAATACGTATTTAAATCAAAATCATACCCGCCAAATACATATCCTTTATTTCCATTTATAAAACCCGCTGCCCCGGCACGGTTAAGATGCATGATGGAAGTAAGTTGTGTCCATGTATTAGTAGTCGGACTCCAGGAGCAAAAATCGTATACCCATCCCTGTGGCCCATCCCCTCCAAGCACATATCCTTTATTCCCAATTGAAAATCCCGCAGAGGCAAATCTCCGGCTTCCGGTTAAATCAGCCTTTTGAGCCCACTGACTGGATGATGGATCCCATTCCCAGAGATCTTTATAATCAATGACAGATCCCCATCCGGTTGCTATATAACCCTTTGTTCCAATGGCAAATCCAACTGCACCACTTCTGGCTGACGAGGGTAGATCCGGTTTCTGTGTCCATGTATTGGTTAATGAATTCCATTCCCAAAAATCATTTTTCAGTCCACTACCTGTCGCAGTTGTATATCCCGTCCCTGTATAGGCATTGGTGCCAATAGTAAACGCAGCAGCAGCGGCACGCCCTGTACCGGGGAAGTTAGCCTTTTGGGTCCACGTATTCGCAGCCTGATCCCATTGCCACAAATCGGTATAAAAAACCAGGTTATCATTGCCACCGGTAATGTATCCTTTATTTCCAATAGCAAATCCTGTTGCAGCTGTACGTATGCCTGCAGGCAAATTTGCTTTTTGAGTCCAGGTATTAGTTGTTTTATCCCATTCCCAAAGATCATTATATGCTAAACCGGGAATGTTGGTATAATTATCACCGGTAGAAACATATCCTTTATTTCCGATGGAAAAAGAAGCTGCACTTTCCCTGATCGGATAAATGGGTATTCCCATCATTGACCAGCCACCTGCTGATGCATTCCATTCCCATAGTACTGATGTAGTATCACAATGGGTATAATCCGTAATATATGCAGTATTGCCAATTACGAAGGCCGACATATGACTGCCATCTTCAATGCCAAGTTCCTTAACACGCTCCCATGTTCCCTGGCCAAGGGTCGAAGTGGATAGCACTAAAAGGAAAAGTAAATTTCTTAGTTTCATTTTTTGAAGGTTTGTTTTATTTAAATAAAAAATTATCACAGGTTTACTTTTACACAGGATTTGAATTCGCATAAAACAAAAATAAATAAATTTATCCTGTTATCATTACATTACGCACCCTTAAAATAACAAAAAAATATATGCAATCAGATCCCCCTCGATCTCTTCCCCCCTTCGTCCTCGTCTGACGGGCTGCCTGCGTGTGAGGGACGAGGATGTTTTCGCAATTACTGTATCCCCACAAACCATTTCAAACCAACACCCCAAAGCCCTCCTCCAAACTTTTTAGTGAAAAGTGAATAGTTTTGAGGCGTCCCTTGGGAGAATATTAAATAATTTTACTTTGTGCTTTTGAAAGCTTCTGAGTCCCGATCCCGATAGCTATCGGGAGGAGACTCAGGAAGTACACAAAACAATTACACTATGGCAAAAAAAAATAAGACAAACGAAACAAATATAAATGTAGCTGATTTCATTAATTCATACATTGACAATGAGCAAAAGAAAACAGATTGTTTCCGGCTGATTGAGCTGATGCGTGAGTGGTCGGGATTTGAACCTAAAATGTGGGGACCTACAATTATCGGTTTCGGCAATTACCATTACAAATATGAAAGCGGTCACGAAGGAGATGCCCCGATTATTGGTTTCTCACCGCGAAAGGCAGAGTTTTCACTCTACGTCTATTCGCAGACAGCAGGCAGCCAGCGGTTACTGAAAGACCTCGGTAAATTCAAAATGGGGAAAGCTTGCATCTATGCAAAAAAACTTTCAGACATCAATTTATCCATCCTGGAAAAGCTTAGCAGGGAATCTATCGCTTATATAAATGAACATCACGAATGCGCATGCAGGGAGAAATAATTTTCTCAAAACAGCACTTCAAAATTCTCCTCCAAAATTTTCAGTGAAAAGTTAATGCCAAAGGCATCCCTTCGGGACAGTGAATAGTGAATAGTTTTCAGGCTTCCCTTTGGGAGAATATTAAATAATTTTACTTTGTGCTTTCGAAAGTTTCTGAACTCCTGAAAGGCGGGATTCTTTCCAGCACAGTGGGATCCGAAGCTTGGAATTCACGTGACTTGAAGTCGCGGC
>JADMIO011678443.1_pt1 | contig 98800 bp, 101 predicted proteins | sample 8958161 | NCBI WGS metagenome assembly JADMIO01 (sample SAMN16585339, study PRJNA669376) | soil metagenome | isolation source: Crop rotation soil | place: USA: Cullars Rotation, Alabama | collected 2011
ATACCCCGCCTCTCTACACCAACAATAAGCTGACGCTCGCCGAGGGATTTCATCCGCCGCACGACCACCCCCTGGCAGCGGACATTATGGAGATTTCGGTGGGTACGGATGCCAACCTTGCGCTGAGAACCAGGAAGGGCACAGGCCTCTACAAAGTGCCGTCCCTCAAAGGAGTCTGGTACCGGCGCCTCTACGGCCATGACGGAGCCGTTTCAAGCCTCGAGGACTGGTTCGATCGTGCTCGCTTGCGGGACGACTTCGTGCCGGGAGGCTTCAAGGGCGCCGGCGTGCACTCGCGTGCCGTTCCCGGCCATGAGTTCGGACTCGACCTGTCCGCCCGCCGGAAAAAAGCGCTCATCGCGTTCCTGAAGACGCTTTAGACGGGATGGATGGTTGGCTGTACGAGTGACTCAGTGGGGCGCAGGACCAGCCCTTAGAATATGATCCGCGCCCCGATCTCCCTGCCGGGCCAAAGGTGGCAGTATCGGAAAGGCTGCCGACGAGGACGCACACCCACGCGCGCACGACCGTGTGGCAGGTAATAGAGAAAGATCTTCACGCTGTTTCCGACATGGCCCGCTCGATGGAACCACCAGCGGGTTTCGGAAATCCCGAAATTCCGGCCATGCGCCGCTATAGCTAACTGTCGCTTCGGCGCGGGAGCGCTCCTGATCCGCGAACAATCCGGGTTGGCACCGACAAAGCGAGCCGGGTAGACACTGGCGACTATGGACGCTCGTTGCCAAAAAGGGCGACAAAAACGCAGGTGAGTGGCGGCAGCGGGAGCAGGCGGCGCACTGGAACATCCGGCCAGCAGCGCCGCCAGAGCGATTACAGCGCAAAGGAGTTTCATCCTACCAAGTCATCTTCCCCACCAACTGGACGGTGCGATAACCGTTGGCCTGAGCCCGCCACAGACCGAAGTTGGCGTTTCCGAGCGAAGTGGCGCCTCCTAATGGGGCGAAGAAGACGCGATTGAGCACGTTGAACGCCTCCATGCGCAGTTCCAGGCGCGCCCTTTCCTTGATGCTGAAAATTCGAGCTAAGGACGGATTTTCCGACATGGTCGGCGCATTACGGAACTTCGGGTTATAGCGGGTGGAATTGCCGAAAGCGCTGATCGGCTGGGCCGGGAAGAAGGACTGCGGCTGAAGCCAACTGTCCTTGAAAGGATCGAATTTATCGCCGGAGATCGGGCCTCGCCAGTTGTCGTAGGTGGAGATCGTGGGACGGTTGGAGAAATCGCCGATCGGGAAACTGACGGTGGAGGCTAGGTTCGAAGGCGTCCCGCTAGCGTAGGTCTGAATCGCCGACAGGCGCCAGCCACCGATAATCTTGCCAGCCACGCCGTGGCTCAGGAAGGCTCTCCCTTTTCCGAAGGGGAACTCGTAAACCCACGAGAGCTTCACCTGGTTTGTCTGATCGAACGCCGCGATCGACTTGAGCGATCTCAAATTGTACATGTCGCCCGGGGCCGACGCAGTCGAGTCGGCATCGGTCAACAGCTTCGAGATCTTGTAGGAAGCTTGCACCGTCAAGCCCGACGCCATACGCTTGTCGAATTTGAATATCACGGAATGGTAAGTGGAATGGCCGATCCGGTCACCCCCGCCGTCCAACGTATTGATGGTGGTGTATTGGGGATAGGGCCTTAACGCCTGGGTGACGGTCGCACTACTGCCGTACAGGGTGGCGAAGGGGGTGCAGGTGGTGGAGTTGAGCGGGCAGGTCCACGGCGGCCCGGTGACCCCGGCGGCAATCGCAGCGGCAGAGCCCACCACCGAGCCGAGGGCCGTTCGGCCTGCCGCAGTGAACGGACTGAGAGAAGCTGGCAGGGACCGGTAGGGCACTTGGTTAACGGCAAGGAAGTTCGACGTGATGTCGCTCGCCAGCGTCGCCTGGTAGCCCACTTCGAGCACCGAGCTGTTCGTAATCTGCCGCTGGATGTTGAACGAGTAATTCAACTCGCTATCCGGTTTGTTGGCCTGGTTGCCGCCGTAATACGGCGGATTGGTGCCGATGCCGACGGAGGGATCGGTGGTCGGCGGAGGGGGCCATGCCGGAGCGCCGTCTTTCAGAATCCACAATGGGGTGAGCCCGCCGCTGGGGTTGGTGCTGACCGTCAACCGCACCGCAAAGCCGAGATTGTGAGAAGACTGTCCGATGCCCGCCACGGGCCCGAAGCTGCGAGTGGCGGCCCCACGGATGATGGTCTTGGTGTTGAGCGTATACGCGAAGCCGAAACGCGGCTCGTAACCGCCGTACCAGTTGTCGATGATGTTCCGTCTACCGATGCGGCCAGTGCCGCTGCCTGCGAAAATAGTCGCGCCCAATATCCCGCCTGCGCCCGGATTCGGAGTAGTCGGAGAGAAGTCGCTGATCTTGTCGTCCACCGACATGGGCGCAATGTTCATGCTGTAGCGGAAGCCGAGGTTCAACGTTAGTCTCTTTGTGACTCTCCAGTCGTCCTGCACATACGCCTGGTGCGTGCGGTACAAGGCGGTGAGGTAGCGCGGCGTATCCAGGGCATAGTTGTTCACGCCGCCCAGGAGGAATGATGCAAAGCCGCTGCCGCCTCCATTCGCCTCGGTCGTAGCCAGAGGAAGCGAAGTACCCGTGAAACTGAAGCCAAGGCTGCCGGACCCGTTCTGCAACCCGAAGCCGTCGTAGTGGCTGTTGCCGTAGAAGTATCCCCACTTGAAGGTGTGTGTGCCTCTGACCTTAGTCATGTCTTCATGCAGTTCGAAAACCAGGCGGTCGGAGCCGTTTGGCCCATTGGTTCCCCAGCCCGCGAAATCGCCGGTGCTGATAATCGGGAAGTTCGCGCAAACGGGATAGTTGGGTATGCAAATACCCTTATCCTTCCAATACCCGGCGGGTAACAAGCCTTTCAATCCCTCGCTCTGCGGCGAATCCGCGGATATCGCGCCCGAGCCGTGATCCTCCCGGAAATAATTGAACCCGCCGTAAAAGCGGCTCACCAGCGTCGGAGTGACGGTGTAGTCCCAGGTTCCGCGATAAACCTGTGTGGCGTTATACCCGGGATTGAATCCGCCGATCGGAAAGGGCAATCCGGGCGGACCGTCGGCGCCGGCCACAAGGCCATCCCGGTAGCGGTTCATCAAATACGAAAGGTGGTGCTTCGTACTCAGGTTCTGATCGATCTTGGCGCTCCACCGGTCGCTCGGACTGCTGCTCGTGCCCGTGGAGAAGAAGTTCTGCCTGACGTAGCCGGACGTGCCCGGAACCAGGTTCGGGACATTCGGTTTGAGCACCGTCTTCATATAGTCTGCGATCTTCGCGGCAACCGGATCGATCCGGTTCTGGGGAATGATGTTGCCCGGGAACGCAGTTCTTACATACGATCCGTTGACCAGCGTTTGCGAGAATGGGTCGTAGATCTGGTACATCTTGCCGTTTGCATCCACCCAGTTGTGCAGGTCGCCCGAATAGAATTCCGTCGGCGGCACGCTGGATAAGCTGCCGTTGCCCGCGCCAACGCGATTGCGGAAACCTTCATACGACGCGAAGAAGAACGTTTTGTTCCTGCCGTTGTATAGCTTGGGCAAGTAGAGCGGCCCTCCGGCCGTAACTCCGAAATCGTTCTGCTTGTAAACGGATTTCGTGGTGTTGAAGAAGCCTCTGGCGTCGAAATCCTGGTTGCGCAGAAACTCGAAGGCGCTCCCGTGGAATTGGTTTGTGCCCGACTTCGAGACAAAGCTGAGCGTACCGCCCGAGACGTGTCCCGTCTCCGCCTTAAATCCGCCGGACTCCACGTTGAACTCCGTGAGAGCTTCCACCGACGGGCTATTCATGGCGGCTGCGCCACCGTTTCCAGCATCGCTGCCGATCTTGTCCCCCGCGAGTGACGAGCCATCGAGCGTGATGCCGACGGTATTGTTGCCGCCGCCAATTCGGAATGTGCCTGCCGAGTTCACTTCCGCCGTGGTCGCTGCCAGGTCGAAAGGACTGCGCGAACCGCCGTTGACTTGCACAGGCAGCGAATCTACCAGTGTACTTGACACCGTCGTGGACACCCTGGCGTTCTCCGACTGCACCAACTGCGCGGAGGCACTGACCTCAATGGTTTGTTGGGTCTGACCAACCTGCAGCGAGATATCCACACGCACCGTGCCGCCGGCGACTACCACTACATTGTCCGTGATGCTCGTCTTGAAACTCGATTTTTCCGTTCTTACCTGATAGGAACCAACCGGCAATGACGGGATCGAGAAATCGCCCGCAGTGCTGCTGGAGGTCTTGAACGACGTGTTCGTGCCTTGTTGAATAACGGTTATTACCGCACCGGGCACAATCGCGCCGCTTGCGTCTGTTACGGTTCCCGTAATGACGCCTCGATCGCCTTGCCCCTGTATTTGCGACGCCAATAGGCCCGCCAGCAAAACCAGGCGGACGAAACCCACCCCTCCCGCCCCACAGATCTTTCGCATTCTGCGGTTCCCCTTTCACCGGTACCAACTGCCGGATCGGTGGTTCGTCCTGCTTCTTGCCGGTGACGAACATGGCACTGCGACCTGGCAGCCTGATTGTGCGACTATATACCCGGGCTTTCGTGGTTTGCAAGCATAGATTGTGAATTGTCAAGGGTCGCTCGGTTACGGCTTTCATGGCATCCGACCTCCTAGCGTCCTGTGGTTTTCCCGTCTTCGTCCTAATCCTCGATCGAAATACTTCCAACAAGAGATCTCGGGTGGCGTGACCATTGCAACACTTTCCCGCCAGAACGCCAGCTCCCGGCTCGCCACTGTCGCAAGCCAGTGGAGTCTCGGTGACGATCGGTGGTCAACCAGCGGCCGTTACCTTTGCCGGCTTGCCGCCGCCGGTCTGTGTCAGATTAACGCTGTAGTGCCGACGGGAATATCCCCCGGATTGCAAGTGCCGGTGGTGATCCAGGTCGCGGGCCAAACCAGTCCAAGAGTGACGATGGCGGTGAGGTAGGACGCGGGTCAACGGGGAGAGAGTAGAGAAAGGCTTCCTGCGCTTGATCGATTTGAAATCCAGCCAGTTGATCATGGGCGCACCTCGGAAGGAATGGCGGCGCCTGCGGAGTAAATATCTCGGTCGATTTCTGTTTCCGATCCAAGCCCCAGCACCAACTGGCGGGCGATTTCACTGCGCCACTGTTTGACTCGTCGTTGGAGAGTTCGCAGTTGCCGTGGCGGGAAAGCACCGGGCATGCTTTCCTGCAAACGGAGGAAAAGGTCTTTAGCATTGGTCTCGGGCCTTTCGTTTAGCCACTGCTGAACCTGCGGCCAGACTGCTTCGAAGGGGTCGACTCGAGTGCGATAGGTTCGTGGCCCACTGCTTCTCTTGCGGTGTGTCGGACGCACTTCCCCATCGCGCCACAAAGTGGAAAGACTGGCGACGTAGCCGCTCAGCTCCGCGCCGATTGAATTGCTTCGGCGTGGGCGACACCGACTTCAAGCTGCGCTAGCACGCGCTGCGCTTCTCGAATTTCACTCAACAGTCGAACCGGGAGCGCCGCCAACGTGCGCCGGAGTTGTTCCTTGCGCTCGTCTGAAACGTCTTTCCGTTCCAAGAGGCGCTCACACGGGGTCGCTGGCGGATGGTACTTCTTGATCACCTTCGCACCCTCACGTATTTTCGAAAGCAATTTGAAGGACGCTTGGGAGAAGTTCACGAAGGTCTACGCACACGTCCCTCACGTTGTCTGTCAACCGGCCGTCCCCCGACCTTAGAAATAGCCGTAGGCCAGCCACCCTCCATCCACATACAGCGATTGGCCGGTGATAAACTTCGCCCGGTCGCTGAGAAGAAACGCGACCGCGTCAGCGACTTCAATGGGTTGGACCAGCCGGCCCAGCGGAATTCGCCTGCTGATCTGAGCTTCGCTGACATTTCCCGCGGCAATATTTTGTTCGGTCATCGGTGTGGCGACATGGGCTGGGCCGACCGCGTTAACCCGAATGTGCCGGTCTGCCCACTCGATGGCGAGCACCTTGGTGAGCATGGCCACGCCAGCCTTGGAGGAACAGTAGGCGGCGCGACGGGGAAAAGCCGCTTCGGCGTTGATGCTGGTGACGAACACGATCGCGCCACCCGTTTCCCACATGCGCCGGGCACACGCCTGCGCCAGGTAAAAGGAGCCATTGAGCTGTATATCCACCATTCGCTGCCAATCCTTCGGCGCGAGTGAGATCGAATCGTGCGGCTGACTGATTCCCGCGCAGTTCGCGACACCGTCGATTCTGCCGAAGCTGTCCACCGCCGCTTGCACCGCGTGGTTGCACGATTCGGGGTCGGCGATGTCGCAAGCGACCCCAAGGGCCTGTCGGCCTGCGGCAATCATGGCTTTGGCTTGTGCCTGGGCCTGGCTCTCGTTCAAGTCGGCGATCACAACTTTCGCACCACCTCGAGCAATTTCCGAGGCGACTGCGGCGCCAATACCGCCGGCACCGCCAAAGACCAGATAAACTTTCCCTGCTCGGTCGGTCATAGCTTGAAGCTGAGAGCATAACATCCTCGGAGGATGAGGCTGCCGTTCGAGGAAAGCAGGCCCAGGCTGGCTACCGGCGATTAGAATGTACGCCATAGCCAGTAGACTCGCGTTGAAAACAGCTCCCTGATATGTGGTGAGGCGCGCGGCGGATCGTTCAACTTCCGATCAGCTACGCGAGGAAGGTTCACGAGGTGAGAGCCATAGACGTATGCTCCGTCGGGCAATTTCGGGCAAAGATGCCAGACTGCCCGGTTGATCCAGCTGAATCTGAAGCCGTCAACTGACGAGCCGTGATTCGAGGAGCGCCGATACGCCTTCCGATGCCGTCGGCACCTGGCCCAGTATTCGGATTCTCCAGCTAGGCTGCCCGCTCAAGGGGCAAGTGCCACCGGAGGAGGAAGAACCGATGACCGCACAGGGAGCAGCAGTAGGGTTGAAACAGCCAGTGGAGAGACGTTTCCAAGGTATTGAGAGCATCCACACGCCGGAAGTCGATGGATCTGCAAAACGGGCATTGTGTGGAGAAGAGCTTCAGGCGGATCACGAGCCTGGGTCCGGATCAACGGCGTCGACCGAGGCAGCGCCAGGCGGATTCGGTGTTGTGCGGTAGATGGGGCGGTGGTCAGGCCGGCCGGACACGGCGCGGCTCGCTTCGCGCGCCGCCGCCAGTTGTTCGGGCGTCCGTAGGTCAGGCGTTGACACCTTACACCGCTGTCGGGCGCGTGAGACCTGGCGTTGATGGCGTTTCTGCAGTCTTTTGTTCATCGCTGTCCCTGATCCGTCGACTGGTGCCGCATCTAACCCTGGTCTTCCGGAACGCCACAGATCATGGCCTCAGTGGTCAGCATGAGCCCTGCAATGGAAGCGGCGTTCTGAAGAGCCGTCCGCGTCACCTTGGCCGGATCGATCACACCGGCCTTCACCAGATCCTCGTACTCTCCGGTGGAGGCATTGAATCCAAAATTGGGATCCGCGTTGGTCTTGACCTTCTCCACTACGACCGCGCCTTCAGTCCCGCAGTTCAGCACGATCTGGCGCACCGGTTCCTCGCACGCCCTGCGAACAATCGTCACGCCGAATTGCTCATCCCCATCGGCGTGGAAAGTCTGCAGTGCAAGCGCCGCCCGCAGCAACGCCACGCCTCCTCCGGGTACGATGCCCTCCTCGACCGCCGCACGGGTGGCGTGCAGAGCATCCTCGACCCGGGCTTTCTTCTCTTTCATCTCGGTCTCGGTGGCTGCGCCCACCTTGATGATCGCAACGCCACCGACTAACTTCGCCAGACGTTCCTGCAACTTCTCGCGGTCATAGTCCGAGGTGGTCTCTTCAATTTGGGAGCGGAGTTGCCGGATCCGGCCTTCGATGTTTTTCTGCTGGCCCCCGCCATCAATGATCGTGGTGGTGTCTTTGTCCACCGTGACGCGCCTGGCTTGCCCGAGATTTTCGAGCTTAATACTTTCCAGTCGGACACCGGTCTCTTCCATGATCGCGGTGCCCCCCGTCAGGATCGAGATATCCTCCAGCATCGCCTTGCGACGGTCGCCGAAGCCCGGTGATTTCACCGCGCAAGCATTCAACGTGCCGCGCAGCTTGTTCACGACCAGGGTGGCCAGGGCCTCGCCTTCCACTTCTTCCGCGATCACCAGCAACGGCCTGCCGGAGCGCGCAATCTGTTCGAGAATCGGCAACAGATCTTTCATCTGGCCGATCTTTTTGTCGTGAATGAGGATGTAGGGATTCTCAAAGACGCACTCCATCCGTTCGGCATCGCTGACGAAGTACGGTGAGAGGTAGCCGCGGTCGAATTGCATTCCGTCCACCGTCTGGAGTTCGGTGGTCATCGTCTTGGATTCTTCGACCGTGATCACACCGTCTTTGCCCACCTTCTTCATCGCGTCGGCAATGATGTGGCCGATGGTAGAGTCGCTGTTCGCGGAGATGCTGCCCACCTGCGCGATCATGTCGCCGGAGACGGGCTTGGAGAGCTTCTTGACTTCCTCGATGGCCGCTGCCACGGCCTTATCGATGCCGCGCTTGACGGCCATGGGGTTGGCTCCCGACGTGACCGCCTTCACTCCCTCGCGGTAGATCGCCTGCGCCAGTATGGTTGCCGTGGTGGTGCCGTCTCCAGCGACGTCGGAGGTTTTCGCCGCCACCTCGCGCACCATCTGGGCGCCCATGTTCTCGAGGGGATCCTTCAACTCGATCTCTTTGGCCACGGTCACGCCATCTTTGGTGATCGTGGGTCCGCCGAACTTTTTCTCGAGAACGACATTGCGTCCTCGCGGTCCGAGCGTCACTTTTACTGCGTCGGCGAGCTGATTGACCCCGCGTAGAATGGCCTGGCGGGAATCGTCACTATAAACAATCTGTTTGGACACGATAGTTTCCTCTGAGTGCGGATGGGGTTGCTAGCTGGCCTTGCGAACGGTCTCGGGTGTGGAATCCAAAACTCCGAGTACGTCTTCCTCGCGCATGATGATGTACTCGGCGCCGTCGAGCGTGATCTCGTTTCCGGAGTATTTTCCAAAAAGGATGCGGTCACCGGCTTTGACGTCGAGAGCGACCACCTGGCCGTCTTCCAACCGCTTGCCCTTCCCGATCGCCATTACTTCACCCTCCTGAGGCTTTTCTTTGGCGGAGTCAGGGATGATGATGCCGTTGCGGCTCGCTTCCTGTTCCGCGACCCGTCTCACGACTATGCGGTCATATAAGGGTTGAATATTCATGATTGAATTGATCTCCGTTGGAAACTGAGTCTGTGAATCTGCCGGTCGGAGCCGGAGGGCTCGCTAGGCGGCAAAGTACATGCCCTTCTGAATGTGCCGCGGGTGAGCGGAGACCCGCACATAAGGGAATTTCAGGAACGATTTGCTCATGACCTGCGTGATCTCGATACTGTTGCAGTTTTGGAATTTCACACCCGCGGTGAGCTTCTTGAGCGCGCCGCGAAGGGCCTTCGCCTTGTCGAATCCAAACACCGTTGCCTTGAGTTCCCCGGCCATGAAGAAGAAAGTCCAGCCGGCTTTCTGAACCGCCCGGTCGAACGTGGAGCGATCTCCGGGCAGCGAAACCCATCCGTTGGAATCAGACGCCGTCTGGAGCAGGAGCGACCCCGGCAGGTTGGTCCCTTGCTGAAACAGGATGTCGCCCTGAGCAATTGGATCGTCCATGGCGGTGTTAACTCCCGGAACCAACGGCAGCCTTGGAATGAGCCAGCCAAAGCACCGGATGGCAGCGGACATCGCCGTTGGGTTCCCGGATATCCGCCCAGTTCACATCGGGTTTCAGGCACAGAAAGGTGCCCACCGTTCCCTGGTACGAGCCGCGGGCCAGCACCACTGCGTCACCTTCGTGGAATACCGGAACAACCGTTTCAGGATTCGTCATATCGTGGAGTTCCTTTCGGGAGCATTTTTTCCGCCGGCAGACTTTACGGCCGGAACCTGGGCTTGTTGGCCAACCTGGCCTTTTCCAATTTGGCTTTCGCCGCGAGATCCTCGGCTGCGACGCGTGCCGCATCCCTCTGCGGCGCTTCCTGATCGTCGAGGCGGTGCGCCTCCGCTGCCGCGGCTTCGGCAGGCGCCTCGAGTTTCTTGAGGGTTCCGACCAATCGGAACGTCGCGCCGTATGAGGAACGGATCAGGTCGAAACGGTACTCAGGGTCCTGCCATTGAGCCAGGATCTCTTCCTGGTCCCCATAGGCGCCCGACGCAAGCTTCATCGGCGAAGCGGGTTTCGTCGCTGGGCCGTACACCGCCGAGACCGCGTCCATAAAATCGCCCGCGGTCATTCCCTCGGTCTCATACCGGTCGTAGTCCACCGCGATGCGAAACAGTTTGCCATCGTAGAAGGTGAAAACGACCTCTCTGGCCGGTTCTGGCTTGGAGGTCGCGCCCCGTGGGTGCCAGGCAAGCTCCTGGATCAGGACCGGGCGTTGATGAATGATCTTTGCCTGAGACGGTGTCGAGCCGGCGAGTTCGGCTACTTTCGCCAAGTCGGTTCCGAGTTCAAAAGTTCGATATTTGGAAAGATCGCCGGCCAGTGTCACCGCCGGCATCACGCCCAACGCCAGGACCGCTGCTATGGCGGATGTTGTCACTCGCAAACTATGCATTCGCTTTCCCCTTCGCCGTCCTGGTGCGGGACCAGGTGAGCAGTGCGACGAAGGGCATTGCCAGGGACGCCATCACGACGTTTCGCCATGCGCCTCCCAGCGATCCGGGTACGCCCGGGCCGTAGAAAACCACGGCCATCGCGAGCAGCGCCGCGATCGAAAACCATTCCATGGCTCTGACTTGGTTGGCCAGGCGTTGCCGGTCCTGAGACCGGCCCTTGGCGATCCAGACTTGCCACGCGGCATCGAGTGCGTTTGCGGGAACGGCTTGCGCAATCTGTGGAGTTGAAACGGCGATCAGCATGAGTGCCTCATTCTTTACACACCTCAGTCCGACCCGGTAAGCGGAAATTTGTTGCCGGCGGGACGGGTGTCCAAGTGACCTAAGGGGTAAGTGATCGGATCTCCTGACTTAGCTCAGGGAATCCGCGAGTGGGCGGAAGCGCTCAGGCATTAACTATTATCGGTTAATCCACCTTGGTTGTCAAGCCAACTCATGCCAAGATGAGAATGTCACGTTTAACCAAATGAAGTTAATTGAGGGTGAATGGACGTTTCCCTTTTGATACGACACCGGTTGAAGGAATTGGGCCTCGACCAGAAAGATCTGGCCGCCGCGGCTCAAGTCACCGAGTCTTACATTTCGCAACTCTTGGCCAGGAAGAAGTCTCCTCCGCTGCCTGGGCGGACGGAGATCTACGAGAAGATCGGCAAATTCCTAAAACTTCCCAGCGGTGAGCTTTCGAATCTGGCTGAACTGCAACGCAAAGAAGAGTTGCGCAAGAAGGTGGCGGAAGGGCCGCAGCCGCTTTTCCCGGAGTGCCGGGATCTGATTCTACGGAAGTGCACTTCCCAGCAACCGGAAGAGGTACGGCGGATCTTTGAGCAGCAGCCGTTTGGCGAGCTCGAGCGGTTGGTCACTCAAACACTCCTCGAAGTTGCCCAAGGCGTGGCTCGCGCAGAACTGTCGAACAGCGAGTGGCTACCGCTCGTGGCCGGGGCCGTCCACCTCGGCCAGGAGCAGGCTCGGACTGCCCTTCTCGAGTTTCTGGATGTGGACGTCTTCAACCTGTCGGCTGAAAACGCCATCTCGTTTCTCGATGCGATCGTCGACTCGTGGGACATTAACCTCAAGACCTTCGGCATAACGGTCATCCCCAGTCCGCGGCTCACGGCGGGGAACCTGAAGCGATTCGAGTTTACGGAAGTACAGCCGCCGCAGGAGGACGCGCTTGAACCGGGACTCGAGGAGTTTCTGAACGATCGGTCACTCAGCGGCGACGCCACCGAAGAGGAGATCGCGTTTCTGAAGGCTCTGAAGCTCGCGGCCAGACGGCCTTCGCCTATTTACTATTATCGGGAGTTGCAAAATCTCCGGGACCCGCTTCACTTCCCCGCCCAGAAAGTAAGGAATCCGATTGATGTTCATTGAGGAGACCTCTGGGAGGATGGTGAGTTGGCCGGGGAAAGCCGGCTAGAGGGGGGATGCGGACCAAGTGTGCTGAGGGTGCGAAAAAGAAGTATACGCCCCCCTGCCGCAACGAAAGCGCTTCTGGCGCCACGTCGCGGCAGGCATTGCCAAACCTACTGGCGATCGTGGTTGTAATCGCGATTGTGGTTGCGGTCCCTGTCCCAGCGATGGTCATGGGCGACCTGACCGTGGCTGCCTTCCCAGTAACCATCGTAGTAGCGCGACCCATCGTGATGCGGCGCCACCCATTGCGCGCCGCTATAGGCTGGACGGGTCCAGTAGCCGTCGTGCCACTTGTAATGGCCGCCGACCGGGTACCAATAGCCCGAGATCCAGGTATAGCCCTCGCCGGGGCTGCGCGGTTGCACCCTGACTACACGAGGCGCTGGAGGCGCTCCGATTCTGATGCCGACCGAAAGCTGGGCGAACACGGCTCCGGCTGCGAAGAGCGTCAAGACCATCAATTTCGTTTTCAAGATTCGATTTTCCTTTTCTGAGGTACCGCGTAGTCAGAGCACGTTGGTGGCCTATCGCCGGCGAAGGATGTCGCACAAGTCCGGCAAACATTTTGCCGGCTCGCATCAGCCTAAGAGCCCGGGGTTATCGCCTTGGCCTGTTCGCGCCCTTCGGCGATCCGATTCTGCAGCGTGCGCAGGCTGATTCCCAGCATCTCGGCCGCGAGTTTGCGATTGCCACGCACGTGGTCGAGGGTGAGTTTGATGTATGCCTCTTCGATTGCCTCGAGCGGCTGACCGGCCTGGAGGACGATCGGACCGTCGATTGGCGGGTCCTTCACCCGGCGCGCGGACCCGCCGCCCAAGGCCGGAGAAGGGAGGCTTTCGACCCCTATGAAACCGGTACCCGTCACAATGGCGGCGCGCTCCAGGACATTCCGTAGCTCTCGCACATTACCGGGCCAGTCATACTGATGAAGAAGGTCCAACACTTCGCGGTCGATTCCGGCAACCCGCGTGCCATGTTTTCTGTTCAGATTCTGGAGCATGACATCGGCGATGAGCGGAATGTCTTCTTTACGCTCACGGAGCGGCGGAACCACGATCTGGAAGACACTCAACCGGTAGAAGAGGTCCTCTCGCAAATGCGAGCCCAAATCCTGGCTCGTCGCAGCGAGAACCCTGACGTCCACGGCGATTTCGTGCTTGCCGCCAAGCCGTCGCACTTTCAAATCCTCGAGGACCCGAAGGAGTTTGGGCTGGGTGGACTGCGGCATCTCGCCGATCTCATCCAGAAACAACGTACCGCCGTTAGCCTGTTCGAAGCAGCCCGCCGAACGCTCCATGGCTCCGGTAAATGCGCCCTTCTCGTGGCCGAACAGCTCGCTCTCAATCAGAGTCTCGGGCAAGGCGGCTGCATTGATCGCGACAAAGGGCCCATCCGCGCGTGGGCTGCCCTTGTGGATTTCGCGTGCGACCAATTCCTTCCCGGTCCCGCTTTCTCCACCGATCAGGACAGGAGCCGATGTGGGCGCTACCTGCCGGATCAGTGAGAAGATCTTCTGCATTGCCGGCGAGGTGCCTACCAGGTCGCCCAGCACGCCGCGAAGGCTGAGATCGCGCTTCAGTTCGTCGGCTTTTTGCAGGCTTCTCTTAAACCGAATCGCGCGCTCCAGAAGGGCCTTGAGCGCGCGGGATTCCACAGGTTTTTCCAGGAACCAGAATGCCTTGAGGTCGTGGACGGAGGTGATCGCCTTTTCCATACTGCCGAAGCCCGTCAGCACGATGGCCGGAGTGAGGTCGCCTTGATTCTTCAGGCGCCGGAGCAGTTCAAAGCCGTCCATGCGCGGCATGACCAAATCCGCAACAATGACGTCTGCGTTGAAGGCCGCGAGCTGTTCCAGCGCATCCTGCCCGTCGGCGGCGAGCCGCAGGTCAAAATCGCAATCGGACAGCATCGAAGCCAGCGCCGAACGCTGGCGCTCGTCGTCATCAACAATCAGAATCCGACCCGAAACTGCGGGAGCCCGCGACATGTTAGTTTATCTTACCAAGCGCTCCGGAACAAAGCTCAATTCATAAACTTATAGCTGGTTACGCGGCCCCAGAGTCCGACTGCCTGCAGAACCCAAATCGCGACCGCCACCACCACCACTACATTCAGGATGGTTTTGATGCTGGAAGCCATGGGGATGAAATTATTGATCAGCCACAGCGCGACGCCAACCACGATCAGCCCGAGAACGATGTTTATCAACGGCATACTGTTTATTCTCCTGAACCCGCTCTACACAACTCTGCGCCCTTGAATCAGGCGGATTACCATGATTACCAAGGCAACTACTAAGAGGATGTGGATCAGGCCGGAGGCGGTGTAGGAAGTTGCCATTCCCAAGGCCCACAAGACTAACAGAATCACGCAAATTGTCCAAAGCATCTTTTTTGTTCCTTCGGCGCATAGGAAGGCACGTCCAGGTCCAAAGCGGTAAACGCGGATTGGCGGGGGCGTGACCGACGGTTTCTCCGGCAACACCAGGAACCTGGCGGGCTGCAGGTGCAGAATGTGCATCGAATCCGGCACTTGCTGCAGGTCGAGCCGCGGGAACAAACAAATACCAGTCCTCTGCGGGGCTCTCCAACGGTACGGCGCGTGCACTAACACGCTTCATGAGAAGACAATCCGCCACTGCAGCTTCGGGAGCCGTCTTGACCGCTCTCCTCTTCGCCTCCTCGGGTTTGGCGCGCGATCATCGCGCCATGAACGGCACCTGGACGCTGGTGCCGACGGACAGCGATTTTGCCGGCCAGTCCGTCGTTCAAACCGGCACCGTGACGATCAACGACCGGCAGGGCAACATCACGGTCTCTCGCAATTTTGTGTATGAAGGCGCCGCCGAAACCTTCTTTTACAGCGACACTTCCGACGGCCAGCGCAATGCCACGATCCATACCGGCAAAGACCTCAAAAGCAAGACCCGCTGGGATGGCGACGCTCTGAAAGTGGCCACCACTCAATCCGGGAAGACCACTCTGGAGAGCTATACCCTGGGCGCGAATGGCACGTTGGTGGTCAACGTGGTGAGGCCCGAGCACAAGCCCATTACCCTCGTGTTCCGGCGGTAATTGCCCCTGGGGAAGTCGCGGGGTCGATTGGGAGTTGTTGGCCGGCGAGAAATACTGTTGAGGTGAGTTCTAACGCCCCCGTAACCGGCACGCTTGTGCGCCGGCGGCGGGGGCGATGTCCCGGGTCAGAGTGCGACGGTAATCGCGAGTCTGACGTCAGGATACCTGCGGTTATAAAGATAGTAGCCGCTGTCGTATTCGTCGTAATCGATGTAAAGATCGTCCTCGGCATACCAGTTATCTGCCCAGTATTCCGGCCACGGATCCACCAGCAGGAACGAATACCCGCCGTATGAGAATCGCGGATAACCCATGTACATGGTCGGGCGATACTGCATCCGGAAACCGTGCTGACTTCCGAAAGAGAAACTGAAGGTGGACCGCGGAATGTAATATCCGCCGTAACCGCCGCGCTGCGCCCAGGTGCGATGGTCGCTAGCCCAGTTTTGAGCGCGGCCCTGCTGGAAGGTGGTGTGCCCCTGCCAGCCGCCCTGTTGCCGCCACCCTTGCTGCTGTTGCCAGGAGACTGCCTGGTCTTCGCTTCGCTGTGCTTGCCGCGGTTGCCTGGACTGCTGTTCGCGGGACCCCTGCTGCTGGCGATATTGCGGAGCTTGTTGGTCCCGCTGCTGCTGCGGTTGCTGCTGCTGGGTGGCCTGTCGAGGCCCGTCTGGTGGTCGGCCCTGCTGTCGCCCGCGTTGTCCCTGCGTTTGTTGCGGCTGCTGTTGCTGTGTTTGTTGCTGCTGCTGCGGCCGTTGCTGTTGTTGCTGCGGCTGCTGCTGCGGCTGTTGCTGCTGCGGCTGCTGTGGGGGCCCTTGGGGGCGCTGCTGTTGGGCCGGTGGTGGCCCGCCTTTCTGCTCTTGCCCGCCCTTCCGGCCTTCAGTCCTGCGGCGTTCTTCTTTCTGCCGGTCTTCCTGCGCCTGTGCAGGGCCAAACGCCCCGCAAAGCAGAAGCACGGCCGCTGCGCTGGTTGCTCGTATGAATTGCATCGCTTATACCTTGCTTTCCACGACGACGACTTCAGGCTGTTTGGCCGGAACGGCGTCCGGCTCCGGTACGATCGCCAAGAGGGGCGCCCTTTCGGTCGGCTTGTCCGTGGTCCCGTAATCGGCGGCAGTCTCCGGGGCGGAGGAAATATTCCGGGCACCCGTATCTTTCAGGGTTTTCTTCGCCCGGTCACACCACTCAGGGCTGTCGCAGTGGACAGAGAGAAGGATGCCGCCGTTTCTGATTCTGCCGGCATATCGCCTGGCGACGTATTCGGTCACGGGTAGTCCCGTCAACCATCCCACCGCCCAGCCCAACGCTCCGCCGGCGCCCGCACCGGCGAAGGCCGCAAGCACTGGGCCAGCCGCGACCAGCGGCCCTAAAACCGTGATGGTGGTGACTTGAGCGGAAACCAAAGCCGCCGCTGCGCCGGCTAAGGCGCCCAAAGCCGCCGCCACGGCCGCGTGTTCCAAAGCCTTGCTGCGCTTCTGGTGCGCGAAATCCTTGGATCCCGGGTTGTCAGACGCCAAGACTGAAATATCCGTCGTCCGGTATCCCGTCTTCCGCAGAACGTTGATCGCATCCGAAACCGTCGTGCGATCCGGATAGATTCCCATCACCGAAGTATTTCTTGCCATTTGTTGCTCCTTTGAGTTGTCCGGTTCTCTATGTGCACGGGCGTGGCCAAGCGCGGCAGGTGTGGCGGCGCATCGATGCGGACGTCGGCGGCGCCTGCAGGTGCAGAATCTGCCTTTCGGAAGTGCACTTATCGCTCCTCCGCCGACGCCCGAGCAACAGTTAGAGGCGACTTTGCCACCTAACTCGTTTGAATGCAAACGGCGTGTAACGTGCCCCTGCTGCGTTGCGCCAGAGTTACATAAGTGCGGTGGCCCCGAAGGGAAACGATGTTGAAGCTGATAAAGATCATGAAGTGGCTCTCGATTCCGGCGATCCTGGTTGCCTCGTTGTTTGCGCGATACGCCGCAGATTATGAGCTCGCGGTGAACCTGGTGGCGTGCCTGTGCGCCGCCGCCTGCGTATGGCGGACGGTGCAATCCAACGAGTATTCCTGGGCCACCGGGTTCGTGGCCATTGCGGTCGTATTCAGTCCGCTCGTGCTCGTGGACAAGATCTTTCTCCTAATGGGCCTTGCCTGCACAGCTAGTTTGATTACCTCGATCGGTTCCTTCCGGACGCAGCCGCTGCCGGCCGAGTTCGGTCCGGAGATCGTGTGAACACTCTACAGACAAGAACATTGTTGGCGCTCGCGTTGCTGGCGGCGATTCCCATGGCGGGAGTTGCGCAGACGTCCAGCCCACCGGATCCCTTCGTTCCGCTCGATGTGACTCACAAGTTTTACTATCACCTCCAACGGACGGTGGGACCTACGGCGATCCTGGGCGCCGCCGCGTACGCCGCGATCCTACAGGAAGCGAACGCACCTGAAGAGTGGAAGCAGGGCGGTGCGGCCTACGGCCACCGGCTCGGTTCCATGGTGGCGTGGAGCGGGATCCACAGCTCCCTCGCTTTCGGCCTGGACTCGACGCTGCATCAAGACCCGCGATACTTCCGATCCACCGGCACGGGTTTCTGGCGGCGATCGGGACATGCGCTGCGCGGGACCATCCTCACGCGCACCGATCGTGGCGGCGAGACTCTCTCTACGTGGCGGCTGGGCAGCGACTATGGATCAGCCGTACTTTCCAACCTGTGGTATCCATCCCGGCTGAATACGGCCCGCCTCGGGTTTATCCAAGGCTCTGTAACGGTAGGGCTCGATCTGCTGAGTAATCTGGCATCGGAGTTCTGGCCGGACGTGCGGAAGAAAGTATTCCGCAAAAAGTAAGTTGGAAAACCGTGATTCAACATAAACACTCGCGCCGATTCTGGAAGGTGCTGGCCTCCGCGGCCTTCGGACTGCTGGGGATGTTCGCCACTCCAGCCGCTTCCTATTCCGTTCTTACCCACGAAGCCATTGTCGACTCCACATGGGACAGTGCCATCCGGCCGCTGCTGCTGAAGCGATTTCCCAACGCCACCCCGGATGAGTTGAGACAGGCTCACGCCTACGCTTACGGCGGGTGCATCATTCAAGACTTGGGATATTATCCGTTCGGCAGCACCTTCTTCAGCGATTTGACACACTACGTGCGCAGCGGCGACTTCGTTCTCAATCTGATTCGGGAATCTCAGGATCTCGACGAGTATGCCTTCGCGCTGGGCGCGTTATCGCATTTTGCGGCCGACAACAACGGGCACCGCAGGGCGACCAACGTCTCCGTGCCGTTGCTCTACCCGAAGCTTCGTCTGAAATTCGGCAATTTCGTTACGTACGCGGACGACCCCTTCTCGCATAGCAAGACAGAGTTCGGGTTCGATGTATTTCAGTCGGCCAAGAGCCGCTATGCTTCGGCGGCTTACAAGGAGTTCATTGGCTTCCAAGTCGCCAAGCCCGTGCTGGAGAGGGCCTTTGAGGATACCTATGGAATGCCGATCGGGCATGTATTCCTGAACCTCGATCTCGCGATCGGATCATACCGGCGGGCCGTTGGAACCATTCTTCCGGCCCTGACCAAAGTCGCCTGGCAGCTAAAGGGTCCGGAGATCCGGAAAGATGCTCCGGGGACCACGCGCAAGCAGTTTCTCTACAACCTGTCCCGCTCCAGCTACGAAAAGAACTGGGGGGCCACTTATCAGAAACCCGGTATCCGGTCGAAACTGCTGACCGGCTTCTTCCACATCGTACCCAGGATCGGCCCGTTCAAGGCCCTGGCCTTTGAGAAATTGACCCCGGAGACCGAGAAGCTGTACATGGTGGGCTTCAACGCGACCATCGAGCAGTATCGCCAGTTGCTGGCCGAAGTGGGCAGCGGCCGGCCCCTCAAACTCGACAACGACAATATCGACGTGGGCGAAACTACCGTGGCAGGCAAATACAAGCTGACCGACGCCGCATACGCCAAACTGGTTCACAAGCTGGAAGGCCACTACACAGAAATGCCGCAAGAGCTGAGGAGCGATATTCTCGCCTACTACCATGACCCGAGCCTGCCGATCGCGACGAAAGCCAACGCCGGCGACTGGGCCAGGCTGCAGAACGAGTTGAGCCAGATGGCGAGCATAGACCGGGACCTTTCGCAGGGAAGTTCCAAAGTGCCCCCCGCCGTGATTGCACCGGTGTCGAAGTGACGGGCACGGGGGCCGCTTGCTGGCGGGCCCTATTTCCCGTGTTCGCAGGTGTCCTGATCCTTGCCGCGTCAGATTCCGTCACGCCGTCCGTGGATGAGATCCTCGCTAGGATCGAGGCTGAGAACGGCAGACGGCACTCCCTTTTGAAGGAGTACACAGGCTCCCGGCAGTACACCTTGCAGAACGTTCGCTTTGGCAAACAGGCGGCTGTGGCCGTGCTCATGACCTACCGGGAGGTCGATGGCGAGCGCTTTACCGTGGTGACACGATCCGGCTCGGACACACTCACTGGCATTGTCGATAAGGTGCTCGCGTCGGAGGCGGGGGAGAGTTTGCCGCTGGCCAATGCCCGCCACCAGATTACTGCGGCGAATTATCGGGCGAGCCTGCTCGGAACCGAGACCGTGGCGGGGCGAAGTTGCTATGTACTGCAGTTGACGCCGAGAAGCAGGAGCCAGTTTCTGATCGTCGGCAAGGCGTGGGTGGACGTAGACAGCTACGGGGTGGTGCGGCTTGAAGGCCAGTTCGCGGCCAGTGTCTCCGTCTTGCTCGGCGCGCCGCGAATTAGCGAGGACTTCATTGAAGTGAATGGTTTCTGGCTGCCGGGCCACTTGCGATCGGTCACATCGAGTTTCCTGCTGGGGCCGACCGCGCTCGAGATTGAATTTTCGAATTATCGGTTGCATCAGGATTCCGCGGCCGAGGGCGGCCTGTAAACGAACACGATGCTGGAATGATTTAGCCGATTTGCCTTTTTCAGCAGCTTCCTGACGCGAGGCAGTCACACGCGCGCTCTCCAATAATTTAATGGGGCCGAAGAAGTCCGGCCCGAAGCTTCCAGGGTCAAAGGCGGTATTTCGGCGATCGAATACCGTTGGATACGTGGTTCCGTCGCCGACCACGCTCTGCTACAGGCTGGGGAATCGATTCCCATCGCGGTGGAGAACGCACCACCCCTGATCGCTGCCGTCGACGCCCTCCGCCGCGAGGCCGCCGCCGTACCCGCGTCACCAGCCGACTCGTCGGCCGAAGCGGAGCGCCGCTTCGCCAAAGCCGGCCGCGCAAGTCGTTACCTCACACGTCCGCGGCACAGCGTCCCGGACGACCTATAATAGTCGAGGCTAGAGGGGAGGGATCGCCCGATGAGACTCACTCGCGCCGTTAGTTTCCTGTTCTTTGGCGCTGCTCTGTTCGCACTGGCCCAAGGCCAGCAGTACTCAGCCTCCACCTACGCGGGAGGTGCGCCGCCACCCACGCCGACGCTAAGCGTCGACACGGCGATCGGAAGTGCCGCGGCCCTCGCAACTGATCACGCAGGCAGCCTTTACTTTGTGAGCTTTAACTGCGTGTTCCGGCTGGACCGCAGTGGAGTGATCACACGGGTAGCCGGCATCTCCCCACAGGGGTATTCAGGCGACGGGGGGCCCGCAATCGACGCGCAACTGTCCCGTCCCGGCGGCCTCGCAGTAGACGCAGAAGGCAACCTCTTCATTGCGGACGTTGGCAACCACCGCGTCCGCAAGGTGTCCGCGGATGGAATCATCACAACGCTCGCGGGAAACGGCGGAGCAGGGTTTTCGGGCGATGGCGGACCCGCACTCGACGCGCAGCTCTATCTCCCCGCTGCCCTTGCCGTGGATGGAAAGGGCAATGTGTTCATCCTGGACACAGGTAATACCTATGGCCCGGCCAACGATCCGGGCTTGCTGGCAGGGAACCGCGTCCGCAGGATCTCGCCCGACGGGATCATTACCACCGTCGCGGGCAATGGCGTGCCAGGGTTCTCGGGCGATGGCGGACCTGCCACCGACGCGCAGTTGTCCCGTCCCGGCGGCATCGCGGCCGATAGCGACGGCAATTTGTTCATCGCCGATACCTATAACCAACGCATCCGAAGGGTCTCCTCCGATGGGATCATTACGACCGTTGTGAACAGCCGGGAATCCAACCCGGATTGCCTTGCGTCCCTGTCCCCATTGCAGGTCCCGGGCTTCAACTTCGGCTATTGCGGGTCGAACTCGGTCGCCGTAGATCGGGAAGGAAATCTTTTCTTCGATGAATCCGGGTTTGACGATTTCCTGGAGGCTGTCACTTACACTCCTCGCCTCCGCAAGCTCTCCCCCGACGGAATCATCACCACTATTGCAGGGAACGACCCACAGGGGCGCTCCGGTGATGGACGGCGCGCCGCCGGCGGATTTGGGGGCCCCTTCGCGGTGAATGGCGACGGTGTGGTTTTCTTTAGTGATTCCCAGGCTTACATCCGGAAGATCTCGCCCGACGGGATCGTCAGCACGGTGGCAGGTAATGGCAAACTTTATCCGGAGCCCATTGACGGCATACCCGCCACCAGCGCGCATCTGATAAACCCCACCGGGGTAGCCGTCGACAACGCGGGCAATGTGTTCATCAACGAGGCCAGAGGCATTCGCAAGGTGTCCCCAAACGGCATCATCACCACTGTGGTGAGCGCCGTTCCCTGCGTTTACTCGTTCAATGACATCACAACCGGGGCCGATCAATCGCCTTGTATTGGCGCAGCGATGGCGGCAGACGGCGCGGGCAATCTGTTTTTTCAGGATTACTTCCGCATCCGCAAGCTCTTGCCGGATGGCACGATCGTCACAGTGGCGGGCAACGGCACCAGTGGCTATTCGGGTGATGGCGGTCCCGCCGTCGATGCGCAGCTATCGTCTGCCATAGACGGCTTGGCGGTGGACGGAGCTGGGAACCTGTTCATTGGGGATGATTTCAACCGCCGCGTCCGAAAGGTATCCGCCAACGGGATTATCACCACGGTGGCGGGGAATGGAACCTTGGGCCACTCTGGCGACGGCGGGCGCGCCACCAGTGCGGAGTTGTACGGCCCCGACTCGGTGGCAGTGGATGGCACAAGTAACTTGTTTATTGCCGAGATCGGATCTATTCGTAAGGTATCCCCCAGCGGGATCATCACCACGATCACGGGCAACGGGAGCATCTTCGCCGACTACTCCGGTGACGGCGGACCGGCAAGCAGTTCGACTGGCGTATGGGGCCCGCTGGCGGTGGACGGATTGGGAAACCTGTTCATCGCTTCCGGCGGCCACATTCGCAAGGTCTCTCCCGACGGAATCATCACTACTGTCGGGGACGACGGCGCTGCTGGCTTGCCAATCGCGGCCGACAGCGCAGGCAACGTTTACGTGGTTGATCCAGCCAACAGTGCCATCCGCATTTTGCGGCCCGTCAACGGTTCGTTTTAGCCAGCGCTCATCGGGAACCTGTTCATCGTCTCTGTGCCCGGCATAGACTTTGACACTTCCCAACCAGCAACTCCTGCATGAGCAACGGCAACTCCTGCATGAAAACGGAGCCACATCCGAGGGGAAAGTGCAGTTTCAGGGGCTTTTTGCTTTGGTGCGTGAACTGCCTTAGAGATACCGAAGCAAAAAGGATTAGATCACTAAAATGAAGAGTACCCACAGTATTGCATTGGCCGCCGCCGGTTTTCTCGGCATCGCACTGTTACCCAGCCTCCAGGCCGACACCTGGAACAAGAAAACCACCCTGACGATCACTGAGCCCCTGGAAGTGCCGGATTGCTGCACCCCGGACCACACGGTCATCCTGCAACCCGGCAAGTACGTGATGCTGCTGGTCGACTCTCTCTCGGACCGCCATATCGTACGAATCTTCGACGCGGATGAGAAGCACGTCATGACGACGATTCTGGCGATCCCGAACTATCGGCTGCGGCCGACGGGGAAGACGGTCTTCCAGTTCTGGGAAGTCCCCGCGGGCCAGCCCAGAGCCCTTCGCGCCTGGTTCTACCCTGGTGACAACTTCGGGCAGGAGTTCGCCTATCCGAAACAGAAGGCCGCCAAGATCGCCGCCTTCGTCAAGACTCCCGTCCCTGCGATCGTCGTCGAGACCTCGGCAGTAGAGGAGCTGAAATCGGTGCCCGTGGTTGCGGTAGATGAATCCGGCACGACCAGCGCGATCGTGGTGGCCCAGCCGGTTTCGACTCCGCCTGCCGCTGTCCAACAGACGGCCGCAGTGCGTACGGAGCGAACCGCCGAGACCGCACCCGCGATGCCCCATACCGCCAGCAAGATGCCGCTGCTTGGCCTGATCGGGCTCGCCTCACTGGCAATCTTCTTCGCCCTACGTTCGAACGCCAGCCGCAATCGTCTTTGCAAAGTCTAAGCAGCGATCCGCCAAGATCGCACCAACAATCCGCCGTGGCCGAGAGTATCCCGGCCACGGCGCGGGAAACGTACAAATGATAAGAGACATCCTCATCGTCGGGTTGGCAGCGGTCCTTCCGGCAGTCGCCTGGCAGGCGACGCCGGTGGAGACACCCGGGCAACCGTTCACACTCCGTGCCACTGCCGAACTGGTGCTGCTGGACGTGAGTGTCAAGTCCGCTACCGGTGAGCCGGTCTCGGGGCTGACCAAAAACAACTTCGCGGTGTATGAAGACGGGAAGGTCCAGACCGTCTCCCATTTCGCCAGCGAGGATGTCCCGACTACCGCCGGCCTGATCATCGACATGAGCGGAAGCATGCGCCCCAAGCGCGCCGAAGTGCTTACCGCGGCCCTAGCCCTTGTCGGCGCCAGCAATCGGGAAGATGAGATTTTCGTCGTGCATTTCAGCGACAGGGTCAGCCTGGGACTTCCAGACGGCATTCCGTTCAGTGGCGATGTGGAGCAACTGCGCGCTGCCTTGTGGAGGGGCACTCCGCAAGGGCGGACGGCACTCAACGATGCCATCATCCTCTCACTGAAGCATCTGGAGCAGGGCGTACGGGAAAGAAGGGCGCTGGTGCTGGTGAGCGACGGCGGCGACAACAGCAGCGTTCACGTCGCGGACGATGTGATGCGCAAGGTTCTGGAGTCGCGGGCCACCATCTACACCATCGGCATTATCGACGAGGATGAACCCGATCGTAACCCCGCGCTGCTCCGGCGGATCGCCCAGATCAGCGGCGGTACAGCCTACTTCCCCAAACAGCTTTCCGAAGTGACCGCCATCTCCCTGCAGATCGCCGCCGATATTCGCGGTCGCTACACCATCGGCTATGTCCCTGTCCGCTCCAGCGAAGGCGGTTCGATGCGGAAGATTACGGTAATCGCGACGGCGCCCAACGGGCGCAAGCTGACCGTAAATACCCGCACCGGCTATGTTCTTCCGCCCAAACGTTCGGGGGCGGGCCTGTGAAACTTCGAATGATTCTTCAGCCGATTGCTCCCCTGACTGTCGTCCGAAACAGTTTCCTGGCGCTCGCCGTGGTTTGCCTCGGGATCTACAGCTACGAGTTTGGGGAACGGTTTCTCTACCAGGCGTACGAGAGCCGGGAGTTCGACCAGAGTCTGGAAAGCCGCCCCGCCTCGGTTACCGCCGCACATCCCACAACGGCGGCCCGCGATGCGCTGCCGACTCGAGGCGAGCTGATTGGACGGCTCTCGGTTCCCCGGCTCAACCTGTCTGCCATGGTGCGGGAAGGCGTAGACCGCACGACGCTGAAGCTCGCCATCGGACACATTCCAGCCATGGCGCTGCCCGGGCAAGCCGGAAATGTCGGAGTGGCGGGTCACCGTGATACCTTCTTTCGCGGGCTTAAGGATTTGAAGACCGGAGACGAGATTCAGATCTCGACATTGAGCGGCGATTTCCGGTACATCGTCGAATCGCTCCTCATCGTCGATCCCAGCAATACGGGGGCGCTGGCTCCCTCATCGGAAAACGTGCTGACCATGGTGACTTGTTATCCCTTTTACTATGTCGGAGACGCGCCCAAGCGGTTCGTCGTCAGGGCCCGGCAGGTTTCGCCGCAAACGCCGGCACGGTCAAGTGTGAAATGATAGAGGAGGGGACGGTGGTGGTGATCGAATCGGGAGTAAGTTCGAAATCCGCACCGGGTGTTCCCACCATCCGGCTGCTGGTGATTGACGACAACGAATCGGACGTCTTTCTTCTCAACCGCACCCTGAAGAAGCAAGACCTCCAGTTCGAACTGCTTCACCTGCTGAGCGGAACTGAAGCGGTCGCCTTCATCCGCGGCCAGGGAGCCTATGCGGGTTCGGCGATTCCTGACCTGATCCTGCTGGATTTGAACCTGTCCAAGTACAGTGGGGTAGACATCTTGCGCGAGATGCAAGGAGCCCGGCAGCTCCATGGCGTTCCCGTGTGCGTGTGGAGTTCGTCCCGATCGCGTCGTGACGAGGCCGTGCTCAAAGATCTCGGAGTCTCCCAGTTCATCACCAAGCCTGCCGGCCTGAGTCAATTTATGGAAATCGGTAAGACGATCAGGGACGTGCTGGCGAGCTCCAGGGCCGCGTAAGGGCGGCGCGATCAAATTGTTTTCCGGAAAGGCAAGGCGGCATTTTGGCAAAGAAGACCGTTTCCGCCGTGGCTGTCGTACAGCCGGCCGCTGAGGTACGCCGCGAAGACCAGTCCCTTCCCCGGATCGTCGGCGTCGGCGCTTCTTCCGGCGGGCTGGAAGCGTTCACGGAGTTGCTCGGCCGTCTGCCGGAAGATACCGGCATGGCCTTCGTGCTGATTCAGCATCTCGATCCGAGGCACCAAAGCCACCTGGCCGAATTGCTTTCCAAGGCCAGCAAAATGCGCGTTTTGGAAGTGACCGGCGAGACTCGCGCTGAGCCCAATCATGTGTATGTGATTCCGCCGCGTTGTAATTTAGGCTTTTCCGATGGGGTCATCCACCTCCCGCCCCGGGCGGAACGCGGCCGCAACATGCCCGTCGACGTTTTTCTGAGCGCCGTAGCAGCAGATCGTGGCAGTCAGGCGATTGGCATTGTTCTGTCGGGAACGGGAGCGGACGGCACTCTGGGACTCCAGGCGATTCAGGCCGCGGGTGGCATCACTTTCGCTCAGGATGTGCGGACCGCGAAGTTCGAAGGCATGCCGCGCAGCGCCATCGCCGCCGGGGTCGCAGACTTTATTCTTCCCGTGGAAGAAATCGCGCAGAAGCTGGTCGCGATCGCGCGCCACTCTGAGATCCCGGTGGAGCTTCGCGAGGCGGCCGGGCCACCTGAAGATGCGGATCTCGCGACGATCATCCGGTTGGTGCGGAACGCCACGGGCATGGACTTCGCACACTACAAGCCCAGCACCCTGTCGCGCCGCATCAGGCGGCGGATGACGCTCCGCGGCTTCTCAACCCTGAAAGATTACAGCCGGGAGCTGGAGCGCAATCACCAGGAAGCGACCGAGCTGTGTGAGAACTGTCTGATCACTGTCACGGCCTTCTTCCGGGAAGCGGCGGTCTTCGACGATCTGAAGAACAAGGTTTTCCCCGCTCTGGTGAAAGATCGCGGGCCAGACGATCCGATCCGGATCTGGGTGCCCGGGTGCGCCACCGGCGAGGAAGCTTATTCCATCGCCATAGGATTGATCGAAGTCCTGGAAAGCGCGAAACTGAGCATTCCGTTCGAAATCTTCGCCACCGATATCAGCGAAACCGCTATCGCCAAAGCGCGGGCAGGCATCTACACGGCTGCCGCTTTGACGCGTGTCTCGGCGTCGCGATTAGAACGCTTCTTCACGCGAACCGAGCGTGGCTACCAGATTGCGAAGAACATCCGCGAAGTATGTGTTTTTGCCCGGCACAACCTGGCGCAGGACCCGCCGTTTTCCAGGCTCGACCTGATCAGTTGCTGTAACGTACTGATCTACCTGGGAACCGTATTGCAGCGCAAGGTCTTGTCGATCCTGCACTACGGCCTGAAGCCAGCCGGCTTCCTGGTGATCGGTCCATCGGAGAGCATCGGCGCGCTGAGCGAATCATTTCACCAGGTCGAGCAGACGCACAGGATCTATTCCATTCGTCCGTCCACGAGTGTCTCCGTGACCCCGCTGAGTGCAAGCGGCCGCACCGGGGGCCGCGCCGATCTCCGGCAGAGAACGGTCGAGAGCCGGGTGGGACCGGAGGTGCTCAGAGAAGCCGACCGGTTAGTGCTGGCCGGCCATGGCCCCCCGGGTGCAGTCATTGACGATAGCCTGAATATCGTCCAAATCCGGGGCCGCACGGCTCCCTACCTGGAACTCTCGCCCGGCGAGCCGACCCAGAGTCTTCTCAAACTGGCGCGCCCGGGGCTGATTGCGGGTTTGGGTAAGGCGATCCGGACGGCCCGGCAGAATAACGACGCAGCCACGGAGACCGGCTTCACGATCGAAGACGGCGGCGGATTGAAAGACGTTTCCATCAAGGTGACCCCGTTCCGGGGTTCATCCTCCTCGGTAGATCGCTTTTTCCTCGTCCTGTTCGAGGAGGCCGAGCCGATCAGCCCGAAGGCGGTCCACCATTCGGCCTCTCCCGGCGACGGGGGAAGTGAACGGTTGCGGAACGAACTGGTAGCGACCAAAGAGTACCTTCAGTCGATCGTGGAAGAGAATGCCAGCACTCTGGAAGAACTCCGGGCAGCCAACGAAGAGGCGCAGGCGGGCAACGAAGAACTGGAGACCGCGCAGGAAGAGCTGGAATCCGCCAACGAAGAACTCAATACGCTGAACGAAGAACTGAAAGTCAGCAACCTGGAATTCAGCAAGGTCAATCGTGACCTGACCAAACTTCTGGAAAGCATCAGCATACCGCTGGTCATGGTGGGGCGCGATCTGCGCATCCGCCGTTTCACGCGCGCCATCGAGCCGATGCTGAATCTGATCGGCTCCGATGTGGGACGGTCGATCACCGATCTGCAGCCCCAGGTGGAGCTACCCGACCTGCGGCTGTTGCTGCTGGATGCGATGGAGAGCGGCAACCGGAAGCCGCGCGACATCCGTGACGCACACGGCCGCTGGTATTCGTTGCGCATCTTTCCGTACATGGGCCCGGATGGCAAGAACGACGGCGCGGTGCTGATGTTGATCGATGTGGATGCCGCGAAACGCGGGCTGGATTTCGCCGAGGCGATCGTCGAAACCGTGCGCGAGCCGTTGGTGATTCTGAATCAGAACCTCCAGGTCATGAAAGCCAATAAAGCGTTCTACGAAACCTTCCGGGCGGAGCGGACGGAGACGGAGAACCGGTTGATCTACGATCTCGGAAACGGACAATGGAATATCCCGAAGCTGCGCGAACTGCTCGAGAACATCCTGCCCGCGCGATCCACGTTCCGCGACTTCGAGGTGACGCACGAGTTCGAACGTGTCGGGCGGAAAGTGATGCTGCTCAATGCGAGCGAGATCTTCAACCCGAATGCACAGGCGCGAACGATCCTGCTGGCGATTGAGGATGCAACCGACCGGAGGCAAGCCGAGGACGCGCTCCGGACCACCAACGCCGAACTGCAGGACTTCGCCTATGCGCTCACCCACGATCTGCAGGAACCGCTACGAATGGTGGTGAACTTTACCGAGCTCCTGGGCCAGGAGTATGCCGGGAAGATGGGTGAGGAAGCGGACCGCTTCATCTCCTATTCGGTGGCTGGAGCGCTGAGGATTGAGTCTCTGTTGAAAGCTCTGCTGGCCTATTGGGAAGTCACCGAGCGGGCGCACGACAGCTTCGCCTCGGTGGATTGCGGCGACGTTCTCGCGAAAACGCTGCTGTATCTCCAGGAAACCATTGCGGAGAGTGGCGCGATTGTCAGCTCTGGCCCATTGCCAACCGTGGCCGCCGAAGAGGTGATGCTGCTGCAGCTTTTCCAGAACCTGATTTCCAATTCGATCAAGTACCGAAGCGAGGAAGCGCCCAGAATCCACATCTCGGCGGAGAGAGATGCGGAAGGCTGGCTGTTTGCGGTGCGCGACAACGGAATCGGTATCGAGCCCCAATTCACCGAACGGGTCTTCGGCATGTTCAAGCGTTTGCACGGTAAGGAGATTCCCGGAACGGGCATCGGCCTGGCGCTGTGCCGGAGGATTGTGGAGCGCAAGGGAGGGCGGATCTGGGTGGAATCGGTGCCCGGGCATGGCTCTACCTTCCAGTTCACGATTCCCACCAGCCGCCCCGAGCCGTCGCGGCCTGTGGACTGATATGACCGACTCCCAGCGAGATCAGACCGGGGAGGGCATCGAACGCTTACGCCACGAACTCGAGGCCGAGTTTGAAGAGTTCGTTTCGATGACGGTTCACAATCTGGGCGAGCCTCTCCGGGACGTCGCTTCCTACAGTCAGCTGATCGCCGATACGTATGCCGGCGGCCTCGATTCGGATGCCGGCCTGTTCCTCGACCGTATCCAGGAGGGAGCGGCAAAAATGCAGTCGCTGCTCGCCGACGTGGTGGACTACTGGGCTGCGAGCGCGAGCGGGGAGGCTGCGGTGCCAACCGACATGGAAGCGGTCCTTCGCCAGGCGCTGCTCCTCGCGGATCGACAGATCACCGGCCGGAGCGCCACCGTGACTCACGACGCTTTGCCAATGGTGTGCGGAGACTTCGCCATCCTGACCAAGGTGCTAAACCACCTGATTCGCAATGCCATCGAGTACGGCGCCGCGATGTCGCCGCAGGTTCACATCTCCGCCAGGCGGGAGGATCTCGATTGGGTTCTCTCTGTGCAGGACAACGGTCCCGGAATCGAAGCGGCATTCCAAGACCGTCTATTCGTGCCTTTCAAACGCTTGCACGGGAGAGAATTTCCCGGAAACGGACTGGGACTCGCATTCTGCAAAAAGGCCATCGAGGGACTGGGCGGCCGGATCTGGATGGAATCGGCGCCGGGCGCCGGGGCGACGTTCCATTTTGCTCTGCCCGCTGCGAGTTGATGGCTCGCGGAGAAAACCGGTTCTGTTAGGATGAGGTGACCATGTCCGGCGGACCGGCAGACCAAGAGCGTGAGCTTCTGCGGTACTGGGTAGAAACGTGGCAGCGTGCTGGTGTAGAACTCGAGGAGATACGCCGGCAGGAAATCGAAACGGCCGATACGAAAAAGGCGATTCTGCAGCTTTTCGGAACTGCGGGATCGATGGACACCGCGCCTCCTCGAATGACCTCCGGCCTCGTTGAGCAAACAAGCATGGTTTGCGCGGATCCGATCCGCGAAGATCCGCGCATGAGGCCACTGTTGGAGGCGGCACGCGACCTTTAGATTTTTTAGATGCCGTTCGAGAGGCTATGAGCGCGCTTGCGCGGTTGCGGCGTCCACAACGATAGTCGCGTCCGGTTTGGGACGCACGAGTTCCTGGACATGCTCTACTGCTTCCGCGAGGCTTGTGGACAGGCGGTCGGGTGGAGTGCGCTCGAAGCGCACCATGGCTTTCTGCGTATTGCCGCTGTATCCCCAGACGCACACTACCACTTTGAGCTTGGGGAACCGTTCCCGGATCTGCTGGCACATCGTCCGGGCCGGGGCGAACGCGTAGGGCGGCAACGCCGAGATGCAGACTACGTCGCCCCGTCCGGCTTCAATCAACGCGAGCCATTCATTGGGAGATGTTCCGACCAAGGGAAAGGACATCGTGGCGAAGCCCTTTCGCTCCAGGAGTTGAGCCAGCATCGCGCCGGTAATCTCATCGGCCCGATCGTGAGCCGGAAGGCAGATGATCCTCACATTCAGGTTCCGCGCGTCCTCTTCACCGGGCGCGATCTCTTCCGGTTGATACTCGGCAAACTCCGTGATCATTTCATTGACGCTGACGAAGAGAAACTCTTCTCGCGCGGCGTCGATCGCTCCTTTGTGGCGGTCCTGTTCGGCCATGCTCAATGCCGGAATGAGCACCGAGTCGTATAGATCGACGAGAGGCCTGCCTTTCAGAAACTGATCCACAATCGTCTGCGCCTCCGGCTGGTCCATGGCGAGCAGCCGCTGGTAAATCTGGGCCTCCGCGGCAAGCACAGGTTCGTCGCCCAGCAGGATGTGCAGAAATGAAAGTTGGGGAACATGGCGGCCGAGAACGACGAGGCAGACGGTCAGCGGGGTCGCCAGGATCAGGCCCGCCGGTCCCCACAGAACGGCCCAGAAGACCGAGGTCACCAGCAGCGCCAGCGATGAGATTCCCACGTGAGTGCCGTAGAGCCAGGGTTCCAACGCGTTGGCCACAATCAGTTCCAGCCCCGCAACCAGCGCGAACACCAGCAGGGGCCGCAGCCATCCATCGAACACTGCCAGCGAGAGTGCAAGCGGTAGTGTCGCGGCGACCAGCGTTCCCACGTAGGGGACAATCCGCAGGATGCCCGCGACCGCTCCCCACAACACCGGATTGGGTACGCCGATCCAGTAGAGACCGAACCCAAACAGGGTCCCAAACGCGGTGTTGACCAGGAACTGCATCAAAAGATAGCGGCTGACGCGGCGTGACGCATCATCGAGCGCCTGCGTCACCAGGTTCAACTGGCCGACCCCGGCCAGCCGCAGCAGGCGGTTCCGCAGATCCTCTCTCTGCAGGAGCATGAATACCGTGAAGATGAGGACCATTCCCGCGCGGCCAAGAGGCCCAAGAACAGGCGTGCCCAGATCGCGAAACTCCGCCCATCCACTAGCCGGGAGTTGGACGATTCGAACAGGCACAGGAGATGCGGCAGCCGCCGGCGCGGCCGGTTGATTCTGTTTCCGGCCTGGCAGAGGCGGCACTGTCGAGGGGCTCGGGCTGGTTAACTCCGTGACGACTTCCTGCACGCTTTGGGCAGCCTTGCCTACACCGCCCGTTACAGGGATGTGAAAAGCTGCAATCTTGGCGTGAATATTCTGGCGGTAAAGGGGAAGCTGATTGGCGACATCCACCAACTGGTTCGCGATGGTCCAGGCGATGCCGCCCGCCAGGGCAACAGAAATCAGCAGGGTCGCGAGAATGGAAAGGGCACGGCCGGCGTGTAACCTCTGCAGGAAGGCCACCACCGGAGTCAACAGAAACGTCAAAACCAGAGCGAAGGCAAAGGGGATTAAAATCTCACGCGCAAAGAACAGAACTGCCACGGCCCCGAACAGGGCCGTGGCCCCCACATCGCCCCGGAGTTTCACCGGCGGAACCGTCACCCTCATTGCGACGGATCTTTTCCGCGGGTGGATTGGACGCCCTTCAGAATCGCGAGGCCGAAGAGCACAATCGCACCCACGGCGATCCAGTGTGGCGCCATATGCAGTATCACGGCTCCGTAGATGAGCCCACCGATCAAAATCAAGAAGCCGACTATGTAGATTGCGAATGACATCCGTTCGTCCTTGTTTTCAGGTGTGCGTTCGAAGAGCGTTTGGGCAGCGCGTTCGGCCTAGTGGAACATGCCAAGCATGTACAAGACGAGCAGAATGACCAAAATGGTACCGAGCCCGACACCGGCGCCTCCGCCATAACCCCATCGGGAATGACCGTAGTATGAGCCGCCGCCACCCAAGAGCAATACCAGAAGAATGATTAAGATGAGCATGGTCGATCTCCTTTTCTCTACTTCTCGAAGACTTTCTCGATCTGGCCGACCTTCTTCTGAATCTTGCCGGCGAGATTCTCGGCTGTGCCTTCCGCTTCTAAGTCCGGATTGTTGAGGACTTGGCCTGCCGTCTCCTTGAGCTTGCCCTTGGCTTCATGAAGGCCGCCCTGGAGTTGATCGTTGGTGCTCGGATTCATCATTCGTATTACCTCTTATTGGTTGTGGTTGATTGTTGTCGGAAGTGGAGTTTTGACCTGGTTGAGCGGGGCAGCAGATTATTGGCTTGCGCCGGTCGATTGGGTCTCACGGATAGAGTACTTATTCAGGAGGCGGAGGAGTCTTTCAGCCGCTTTGGGCGGGTGCACGGACTTGGTCACGATCTCGCGGTTCTCCAGCTTGCGGCCGTAGAGTGCCGCGTTGTCGTCCAGGTCCTGACGTAACGTAGCGCCTTCCAGAGCGAGGCCGGCAAACAAGCCCTGTGAACGCGACCATGAAAGAATTTCGGCGTGCATCTGAGCGTCGGTCTGTGCCGTCGCGGTGCGTCCCACCGGACCGGCGGCCACGGATCCTTCGGCACCCAGGGTGAATTTGCTGGAGAGCAGCTTATCCGCTCCACGTTCCGACATCACCAGCATGATGAGGTCAGTAGTAGAGCCACCAATCTGAAAGCCCACACTACCGCCCTCGATGCGAACAGTCGCGGGAGCGGACCAGCCGTCTCCGCCGTGGTTCCGGCAAGACAGGTATCCCTTTCCGTACTTACCGCCGACGATGAAAGCCGCCGTCTTGAGACTGGGTACGATCACGATGCAGTGCGACTTATCCAGCAGATCCTGAGGGATCCCCTTATCGGGTGTTGCCATCACTTCCGAGAAGACCGCTGCCGCTTCCTCCAGCCGCTTGGCGGGCTCTCTGTCCACCGCCAGTAACGACGTCGTGAGGGCCAAACCGGCCACGATTACTGATCTCATTTCCTTTGCCTCTTCCTCTTCACTTGTACTTGTTGCGTTTCTAACATTGCACGGTGAGCACCATTCGCGGCTCCCATCTTCTGACAATGGCGCGGCTGTGCAGGCTAAGGGATTAGCTGGCATTTGCGGGAACAGCGGTGATTTCTGAGCGGAGGGAACAAGCGGAGTGTTGCTAATCCCAGGTGCAGGTTTTGTTACGACAGGTGCAGGGTTTGCCGGTACTGCCACGGCGGGCGCGAAGAACAGGCGGCGCGCCCAATGCTTTGTATCCGCGATTAATAAAGCCGGCGTCCGTTTTGGGTCCGCGATCTACAATACCGCAAGTAAAGCTGCTGAGGGCCGCTCGGGTCCATCCATCCTGCGAGGTGTCGAACGCGTCGCAAGCCTCATGGGCCCGCTCAATGAGATCATCACAGGATTCTGGAGCAGGACCGGAAGAACGCGGCAACGGTACCGGCGGGCAGGGAAAGCGATTCACTACGCCGGTGATTCGTTTTGCGTGAGGATCTCACGAACAAGGTCCCCGAGTTTCATGAACTCGGAAAAGTCCGACGGTTTCCGGAAGTACCCGTTCGCGCCGAGCGCATCCATTTCTTCGTGGTCCCGCTGCGAATCAGAGGATGTTACGACCAGGACAAGCGCGTCTTTGCACCGTGCGCTGGCGCGTAGCTTTCGCAAGATGTCCCCGCCCTTGTAACGCGGCATGTTGATGTCGAGCAGGATCAGGTCAGGACAGGGAGCCGCGTCATCCGCGTCGGCCCGCTCGATGAATTTCACCGTCTTCTCGCCATCGTCGGCCACGTGAATCTGCGCGTTGATCCCGGATTTCTGCAGGGACTGGCGGATCAGGAAGACATCCGACTTGCAGTCCTCGGCGATCAGTATCTGGCAGGGCCGCGGCCCTGCGGCCTCTTCAGACCGGGAGCGTGAAGCGGAACGCCGATCCGCGTCCGGGTTCGGATTCGACCCAGATGCGGCCATGGTAACGCTCAACAATCCGTTGACAGATAGCGAGGCCAATACCGGTCCCGGAATAGCGATCGGTGTTGTGGAGACGTGAGAATAGTCCAAAGATCTGCTCCCTATATTCAGGTTGAATACCAATGCCGTTGTCGCGGACGGTGAAGAGCCAGTATCCGTCCTGACGTTCGGCGCCTATATGCACCGAAGGCGCCCGATCTTCGCTTCGGTACTTGATCGCATTGCCGATCAGATTCTGAAAAAGCTGCCGCATGTGCGTGCGGTGCACGGGCAGCGCGGGGAGCTTATCGAAGGTCACGGCCGCGCCGCTCTCCGAGATTGCCCCGCCCAGGTTGGCAATAACCTCTGTGATCGCCTCGTTGGCGTCGACTACCTGAATCGGCCCATCCAGTCTGGTGACCTGGGTATAGGCCAGAAGGTCGCGCACCAGGAGTTCCATGCGTGTCGCGGCGTTCCGCAGAAAATCGACGAAATCGGCAGTCTCTCCTTCGACAGCAGAGCCGAGGCGATCAGCGAGAAGCTGGGAGTAGATCTTGATCGTCCGCAGCGGCTCCTGCAGGTCGTGGCTCGCCGAATAAGCGAATTGCTCGAGATCCGCGTTGGCGCGCCGCAGTTCGGTCTCGACCCGCTTACGCTCCGTGATATCGCGGGCAATCACCGACAGCGCGACCGTCTTGCCGCTGTCGTCGAGGATCGGCGAAATCGTCAGAACCGCCGGGAAGACCGCGCCGTCGCGGCGCATCCGCGTCGTCTCCATATTCCGGATGGTTTTCCCCGGCGCGCCGCCCGCCGCGGCGACGATATCCTGGAGTTCCGCCCTTTTTTCGGGAGGGACGATGGTCTCGGCCGGGCGTCCGATGATCTGCTCCGGCGAAAAGCCATAAAGCTCTTCTGCTGCACGGTTCCAGTTGAGGATCTTGCCTTTCAAATCGTAGGTATAAATCGCGTCGCCGGATGACGCGACGATGGCGGAGAGTTGCGAACGGTCCTCCTCGCCGCGCTTGCGCTCGATGAGGTCGGCCGCCTGGCGCGCCAGCAAGTCCACCAATTGCAGTTCGCGCTCGGTAGGGCGCTGCGGACGGCGGTAGTGCGTCGAGAACATGCCCAGCACTTTACCGGATCGGCTCACAAGCGGAGTGGACTGCACGGCGCGGGCTTGCGCCGCCAGCATGGCGTCGAGCGCCCGCGCGCCGGCGAACAGAGGACTACGGGCAACGTCCTCGACGATCACCCGTTCTCCCCTTTGCAGGGCGCTGCCGCAGGCCGCAAGTCCCTCATGCACTTCGTTGAAGAATTCCAGAAAAGCCGTGTCGAAGCCGCGGTGAGCGACAATCGCCAAGCGCCCGGCGTCGTCGAGCAGTTGTATATTGCCCATGTCCGCAGCGGTGATCTCCATACCGGCATCGAGAATTTCGCCAAGCAACTCCGGTATCCCCCCGGACTGGATCAGACGCGTGCTCAACTGCTGCATGCGCGTCATCGCGGCGAGGTCCTCGGTCAGACGCGCGTTGAGTGTCCGGATGGCCCGTTCGGCACGTTTTTGTTCGGTGATGTCGCGCGCGATCTTGGAGGCGCCGATAATCTCGCCCCGCTGATTCCTGAGCGGCGAGATCGTCAGCGAGACGTTCATGACCGTTCCGTTCTTGCGGCGGCGTGTGGTCTCGAAGTGATCCACGCGCTCGCCGCGCTGCAGGCGCTCAAGGATCTCCTTCTCTTCGTCATGCCGGTCCGGAGGCACCACGATGAAAATGGATTTCCCCACCGCCTCGGCCGCGGTGTAGCCGTACAGGCGCTCCGCCGCCCGGTTCCAGCTCGTAATCCTTCCGTCAAGGTCCTTGCTGATGATGGCGTCATCCGAGGAATCGACGATGGCCCCGAGTAGCAGCCGCGTCTCTTCCGCTTTACGCCGCTCGGTGATGTCCCGCGTGACGCCAAGCTGGACGACACTCCCATCCGAGCGGCGCAGAGGCACTGCATGCGTTTCCATGCGCCGGCGGATTCCCTTCAACCCAATCAGATCAAACTCCAGGGTGCCCCGCTGCCCGGCGCAAACACGCCGATTGAAGGCACGGAAGCTTTCACGGTCCTCGGGAGCTATGAGATCGTAGACGCTTCTGCCGGTGACCTCCTCGGCCGACCCGGCGCCAATCATTTCCAGGCCAGCATCATTCATCAGCAGCAGGGTGCCGTCCGCGGCAACGAGCTTGACGCACTCGGGCGTCGTCTCGACGATGGCCCGGAAACGCTCCTCGCTGTCCCGGAGCACATCCTCGCTCTGCTTGCGGTCGGTAATGTCGACCAACATATTGACGGCGCCCGTCAACCGGCCTTCGTCATTGAACAGCGGCGTTGGATACGGCACGAATGTCCGCCGCTCGCCGTCCGGACGCTCGGCCACGGCTTCGCACCCGAACACCGGGCGCTGCTCTTTTATGGCTACGGCCATCGGACACTGGTCGTGAGGCAGCGGAGTGCCGTCCGTTTTGTAGAGCTTCCAGGTTACGCACCACGAGTCGCTGCCCAGTTCGGGGACGCGGCCGGAGAATTCAACGGCGGCGCGGTTGAAAAACGTGATGCGGCCCTCGGCGTCTGTCGTATAGACCGCAGCAGGGATCGCCTCGATAATCTCGCGCAGACGCCGTTGGCTTTCGCGCAACTCCCGCTCGGCCTGCTTGCGCTCGATCAGGTCAGCCGCCTGACGCGCCAGGATGTCCAGCAGCCGCAGGTCGCGCTCCGTTGGCGTGTACGGCTGGCTCCAGTGCGAGGAAATCATGCCCAGCAGCTTGCCGCTCCGCGAGACGAGTGGCGTCGACTGGGCAGCTCGGATGCCGGCGTCCAGCAGCGCCGCCATGCCCCGCGTGCCCGCCAGGAACTCACTGGTCTCGACGTTCGGTGCGATGGCGCGCTTGCCGGTGCGCAACGCCTGTCCGCAGGTGCTCTCGGTATCGAAGCCCACCCATGCCCAGAGTCTTTCGCCGTCAGGCGTAAGTCCGCGGGATGCCAGAAGCTTGAGCTCGCCCTTCGGCCCGCGCTCGGGATCGAGAATCTGCATGGTCGCGAATTCCGAACGCATGATCGTCGCGGCGGCGTCAACCAACTTTGCGTAGAGCGCGTGTTCATCGCCCTGCTCGATGAGCTGCGCGCTGATGTCCTGCAAGAGCTTGGTGTCGGCCAGTTCCGCGGCAAGTTGGGCCTGCCGTGCTTCCTGTTCCTGCTTGAGCTCAGTGATGTCGCGGGTGAAGCAGCGTGTGTGAACGAATTTTCCGTCTTCGAATAACACGCTCGAGTTAATCAGGACATGGCGAATCGATCCGTCGCGATGCCGCAGGCGCGCCGGGTGGTCGCGCAGCGTCTCGCCCCGGCTCAGGCAGGCCAGGATGTCGTTAATGACAGCTTCGTCCGCATGAAACTCGGCGATGTTCCGGCCGATATATTCTTCGCGTGTATACCCGAGAAGATCGAGCTCCGCCTGGTTCGCCCACAGGATTGTTCCGTCCTCGCCCACCCAGTGAAGACTGATGGTCGAGGTTTCCACGAAATCACGCAGCGCGGCCTCGCTGCGCCGCAACGCCTGAAGCTCGCGTGACACCGCGTCAGCGCCGTTCGCGCCCGTGCGCCGGGACGCGCCGTTCTGTTCCGGTTTGTCCGTTTTCGCAGTGCGTGTTGGAATCATGCTGCATCACCTCGTTCCGCCACAGCCTTCGCCCATACTGCGAGCTTTTGCTCGTAAGTATCTCGCGAACGATCCCGCGGAGCTGTATGAATTGTTCCAGGCGCGAGGGCTTTGCGGAAATAGACTGTTGCCGCATGGTTTTGCGCGCGTTCACGATCGTGTTCGGTCGACCTCAGCCGAGTTAGGATGGCTTCGCCCTCATATTTAGAAAGATGCATGTCGAGGAGCAAGAGGTCCGGCCCCGCCGCCATCGAGTCGTGATCGGCTTCCTCTATGGGCGCGATTGCTTCCTCGCCGTCCCGCGCCACGTGGAGAACGTGATCAAGGTGCTGATCGCGAAGGGCAATACGGACAATCCCGACATCAGCCAACGAGTCCTGGGCCAGCAGAATTTGGTATGGACGCGTTTCGGTTCCCATGATTGTCCCCTGCTCACGCTGGCATCGTGAGAGGCCCCTCACTCTAGGATTACCACTTTTGGACCGGACTGTGTTTTGCGCAGCGGGGCAAAATCCAGGCAGGAGGAGAGGGCAGAGTCAACGCACTTCTATGCCCGGGAGGCCGTGCACCGCTCCTGCGCGGCACAGCAGGGCAGATCAAACGTCGACCGGACACATGGTCCGGTCACGTACGTTATGTCACGGTTGTTGGGGTCACTGCAACCACGCTCACACGGACTCATTGACCTCGGAAAGCTTGGTCTGAATTACGCCGCCCCCCGGCCGATCCTCTGCCGGAAATGGCGCCGTTCTTCACCGCCGCCGACAAGCGTTTAGGGATGCTCTTCTTTGCATGCGATTTCTTCAACGCGCACAGTGCCTTGGACAGACGGCGAGATCGTTGATCCCCTCAGACAGGGAGGTCGGAGGGAAGCCCAACGGTTCGCTTCAAGAGTTCGGGAGCCATTTCGCCATGGTTACGACAGTACCAGTGCCGGGACAAGACCGGATCGCAAACTCATCCATGAGTTTCCGGCAGCCGGGAATACCCGCACCGGGAGACGCGCCCGCGAGTGCACGCTGAGTGTCGGGAATTCCTACCCCGGAATCCTCCACGGTAATCTTCAGTCCCCGATGGCCCGGCTCAGTCATCTCGAGGACTCGGACCTGTCCCACACCGCCCGCATGCTGCACCACGTTTCTGGTAATTTCGGAGACGGCTGTGGCAATCTGAGTTAAAGCCTGAGGCGCGAAACCTAACCGTGTGCCCTCTTCACGAACGACCATCCGGCTCAGAAGGACATCCTGAATACGGGCGATGGGCAGCCTCGCAAGTTCTATTTCATCGGGAGTGGTGGTCGTAGGCATGATTTACTCCAAAGGAACCATCACGCTGACGCGTGTTCCGGCTCCTGGTTGACTTTCAATCTGAACTTCTCCGCCGTGTAGCCGGACAAGAGTCTGAACCAGTACCAGCCCTATTCCTAAACCGCAAGGCCGTTCGGCGCCATTCCAGAACTGTTTGAAGGCGCCGATATCCCGGATCTGCTGGCGTGGCATGCCGGGACCGCGGTCGGCTATCGCAATTTTGCAACACCCGTCCTCCGGGTCGATGTTGAGATCGATCAGAGTCGAAGGGAGGGAAAACTTGCAGGCGTTGTCCACCAGTTCTCTCACCAGGATTTCGAGAGTACTGGTTGGCAAAGGAACGCTCGCCACGGACGCAGATATCTCCAGGTCTTTGGCACGACCCCACTGGCTCGCTACACCGCGCGCCGTATCCGCCGCCACCTGCATGGAACAACTTGGCTCCGTACTGCCGCTGGACGAAAACCGCCTTGCATAGAGGCTGGGAAGTTCTCCGTAGAGACGCAGTCGCTGCGAGAGCGTTCGCAGCCGCCTAACCTCCGATATGATGGATGCCGCCATTTCGCCGGCTCGGCGGTCGCCATCATATCTCGAAGCGAGCATTTCCGAGACCGTTTCCAGGTGCCCCAGGCAACCCTCCATTTCGCGCGGCAATGCCGCGGCAGCAAGCATCCCTGTATCTGCTGCGCGCCGTTCCGCCTCTTCCAACTGGGCACGCCGGCGTGCCAGTCTCTGGCGAGCCGAGGCAAGCAGTGCTTCGGGATCGAACGGTTTGGTGATGTAGTCGTCGGCGCCTTCGTTCATCCCATGCCGAATGTCCCTGCTGCCGGCTTTTGCCGTCAGGAAAATAAATGGGGTCAGAGCGGTCGCGGCCCGGGTGCGCAGGGCTTCGAGGACCCCGAAACCGTCCATACCGGGCATCATAATATCGCAGACCACGAGGTCAGGGGCCACGTTCGATGCGGCCGCGATGCCGGCCTCCCCCGATTCGGCTTCAGCAACTTCGAAGTTCTCGAACCGGAACAACTGCGCCAGCTGCCGTCTTGCCACGGCATCGTCTTCAATGATTAGTACTCGATTCATTCGCTAATACCTCCGCGTGCAAAGCGGGAATTTCTTTCAATCCATCCTCTCGAAGCAAGTCTGGAAGGCACATCCGGATGCAGGTCCCCTGTCCCGGTTGGCTCTGGATATCGATGGTCCCCCCATGCAGAACCGTACAGTTCTTGACGAGAGCCAAACCAAGGCCGGTGCCAGGCGCATCTCCGACGTTGCTTCCCCGGTAAAAGGACTCCAGCACATGGGGAAGATCGCTATCCGGTATTCCAATGCCGTAGTCACGTACCTGAAACTCGATCCCACCGGACGGGCCCGTTCCCACCTCCAACTCCACCGGGGAATCGGGAGGCGAGTACTTGAGGGCATTGGTCAGCAGATTCTGCAGCGCAATTTCGATCACGCGCTGGTCCATGGCGACGCGCGCCGGCAGATTCCTCATTTGCAACCGGATACGCCGCCGTTGGTCAGCTTCCCCCACTTCGTGATCGAGGAACTCCTCACACCAGACGGCCGGGTCGAAGGTATCCGATCGGAGGTCCCATCGGCGCAATTCAAGCCGGCTGGTGAGGAGCACCTTATCGATGACCCGTGTCATCCGTACCACCGCATCCTGAATTTCGGAAATGCGTTCCTGCCGGGCGCTCCCATTCATGCGCTCGCTATACTTTGCCAACATGCCGGCAGCGACATTAATGATGTTGAGGGGTGTCCGCAATTCGTGGGACATCACATCCACGAAGCGGATGCGGTCGTGGCGCAGGAGATCGCGGTCGCGATCGAGTTCCGCCTGGGCTTGACGCCGCTGAGCGCGTTGCTCCGCTTCTTGCAACTCCCGGCTCACGGCCGGTCCCAGTCGGGCCAACTTTCCCTTGAAGAAATAGTCCTGAGCTCCCGCCCTCATCGCCGCGACGGCCTGCTCTTCGTCGATGACGCCTGACACAAGAAAAAACGGGATCTCGGCATTGCGCGCCCGGACCAGGTCCAGCGCGCGCAATCCGTCAAATCCTGGAAGATCGAAGTCACTGATGACGATCTGCCATTCCTGGCGTGCGAGGGCGTCCTCCACTTCCGCGATGGTCTCGACGCGGGCTGCCGCGGGTGCGAATCCGGCTTGTCTGAGCTTCAGTAACAGAAGGTCGTGATCGTCCTCGCAGTCCTCGATAACCAGGGCTTGCAAGGGCCTGAGAGGCTCTGTCACGGCTCACCTTGGCGTTTTGGGCGGTTCATTGGTCAGGATCCAGAACAGGCCGAGTTGACGCACCGCCTCTTGAAATTCGGAAAGACTCACCGGCTTGCGGACATACGCGTTCGCTCCGGATTCGTAGGCTCGCACCAGGTCAACCTCCTCATTGGAGGTCGTCAGAATTACGACCGGCAACAGACTCGTCCGTTTGTCCGCCCGAAGCCGCTGCAGCACTTCGATTCCATCGAGGCGCGGCATCTTGATGTCCAGCAGGACCAGCGCCGGCGTGTCCTGCGGGTTTCTGCTCGCATAGCGCCCCTGGCCAAACAGATAATCGAGGGCCTGTAGGCCATCCTCGGTCACAACCACATCATTTACAAGGCCCGACTGCTTGAGGGACATGACGGTCAGTTCGGCGTCATCCGGCGTGTCCTCAACCAGCAGAATCGGTTTTGTCGTCATTTGAGCTCGTTTCATCAGGCTAGAGACTCGCATCCTCTATAAGGTCCAGCTTTTCTGGGATCGTGAAGAAGAAAGCGGCGCCCTCGCCGGTTTTGGCGTCCGCCCAAATGCGGCCGCCGTGCTTGTGAATTACCCGCGCTACGCATGCGAGCCCAACCCCGGAGCCAGGAAACTCGCGAACGGAGTGTAGCCGTTGAAAGGGTGTGAACAGCTTGGAGGCATAGGCCATGTCAAAGCCAGCGCCGTTATCGCGTATGCAAAAGACTACCTGATCCTCTCTCTGCTCTTTTCCGAATGAGATCAAAGCCTGCGTCCGGCGGCCGGTGTATTTCCACGCGTTCCCAAGGAGGTTCACCAGCGCGACTCGCATCAGCACAGGATCGGCCTGCGTCTCCAACGAGTCGGAGATGGCAAACACGGCATCCCGATCCGGATCCCCCTGGCGAAGCTCACGGACCACTTCCCGTGCCAGTAATGCCAAGTCGATCGGCTCCCGTTTGAGTTGGGACCGCGTGATCCTGGACAACCGAAGGAGATCCTCCGTCAGCCGGTCCATCCGCGCGGCGGCGTCGGAGACCTTCGACAGCCAACCGGATTCCTCGGGCGATAGCCTGGCAGCCGCACTTTGCTTGAGCGCCTCGCTGAACCCGTGGATGCTTCGGAGTGGGCTGCGCAGGTCGTGAGATACCGCATACGAGAAGGACTCCAGTTCTTTCGTCAATTCCTCGAGCGCATGGTTCCGGGTAGCCAGGTCACGATTCAAAATCTGGATCTGGCGTTTTGCGTACTTGAGTTCGTCGATTTCCTCGCGGTTGGCGCGGGCTGTCGCCCTCAGCCCGGTGTTCTCATCGTGCGCCGCCTGGTTTTCAGCCTTCAATTTTTCAATTTGCTGCTCCTGGCGCGCCTTGACGGCCTTGAGTTGTGCATTCTCGGCTTCGATCGCGCATCCATCCGGGTTCACTGCCGTTTCGTTCTGTATCATTACGTTTCACTCACGTCCGGCCGAGAGCCGGCTTCAGAAGAGTTCGACATTGGAAGCCAGCTTTTCTCCGTCAGGTTCGGTGTCGGCCGCCGATGAGTCCTCAAACAGGGCCTCTCCATGGTTCAGAACCTCGCGATCCAGTTGGATGCCTGGGCTAGGGAGTTTCTCAGCCGGTTCGGGCTCCCCTTCCCCGGCTGTACTCACGCGCAATACGGTAGATTCGTGGACTGCTCTTTCGTGCTGCATTGTGTAGTTGCGCTTCAGGTCATGCACTTTACGGTGCGACACGGCAGCCGAACCGGAATATTGGCTTGCGATCAACTCGAATAGACCGGTCGAACGTGATCCTTGTTCTGCGACAGCCTGAGGGAAATGAATGGACCGAATCGCGCGCTGTATTGTTTCTGCGAGTTCTTTCTCCTTCGGACCCATTGCCCCAATTGCTCGCCTCAGGTTCTGTTCCAACGTCCGGAGCTTGTTTTCCGATTCAAGCGCTTCGCCGGCCAGAACGCGCTGTTCGATTCTCGCCACCTCCGCGTAGTCGCCCAGCCGCTGTTCCAGGTCCACAACCGACTCGACCAGTCCAGTCACTCGCGTCGAGATCTCGTCCAGTTGTTGCATGGATTCATCCGCAATCAAATGGGTGTTCCTGGCGACCACTTCGAGCGCGGCGCCGGTGTCCACATGAGCCGCGAAAATTTGGGCGTTCAGTGCCACCATTCTCAGCCCAAGCGCGAGGCCCAGAATTTGAGACGTGCAGTCGCTGAAAGTAGACTTCAGCTTGACCACGAGTTCCAACACACTATTGATGCTGCTTACCGCCTTCTCAATCACGCCGAGGACCGCGTGGATGCTGTCAATCGCGCGATCGATGATTTGGCCATCGAGTGCCGCAGCGCCCGAGTGCACGGCGTGATCGGCCAGGGATTTAGCGTCCGATTCCACCTCCGAGAGTCCGGTGTCAATCTGTCGCGCGGCCGCGTTCAATTGCCCAAAAACCGCTCGCAATTGACCAAGTTGCACACGGCTCGCGTCGGCCAGGAAGTGACGGCAGTCAGCCTCGTCGATACCGCCGAATCCGTTCGACACTCCGGATTCCAGATGGCCCAACATATCGTGGATGGCCGCGCCGATATGCTGGAGCTTCTGGCGGGCCATATCCTGGCACTGCAGCGCCACAATCGCCCGGCCCACGCCTCCGGCGATATTCGAGCCGGCTCGCGCGATCGACCGCGCTGCGCCCTCCGAGGACTGTAACGCCTCGTTGAGCAGCGAGAGGTGCGTTCGTGTCTCCGAGAGCATCCGCTCTGTTTCGTTGGCCTGTTCCGCCGCAAGAGCCGTCAGGTTAGCCACTACCTCGCCAGTTGCCCGACCGGTGCGCTCCAGTTCCTCGAATCGCTGCCCCACCGCCAACTGAACGTCACGGACAATCACCGCAATCGCATCCGCCAAAGCGAAAAACTGGGTTCGCGTGGCCTCATCGAACGCGCAGGCCTGGATGCGAAATTGGGTATTGGTGGTTTCCAGTGGCGAAAGCGTACGCATCAACGCGCCCCGTTCCCGTGCGACCCGCGACAGATCGAGGTGCATCTTCTCGAATACTTGGAAGACGGTGGCGTACTGCTCGCGGCTGGCACGAACCAGGTCTTCGGCCTTTTTCAGCAACTGGAAGCCAAACTGTATAGCCGCGTCCTCGGCGCGTCCGGCTGCCGCATCCATGATCTCGCCCGACCGGTTCCTTACGTCCTGCGCAAGCAAGGTGATCTTCCGGAGCACCGTTCCCAGTTGAAGGAATTCCTCTTCCATCAAAACCGTGAAGCTCTTGAGTGACTCGTTCTCCTCTTCCAGGCTACGGGTGAGTTGGAGGACGCGGTCCCGCGTCAAAGTTTCGCTCTGACGCCGACGCAGCGCCCAACCTGCGGGCAAACGATTGGCGAGAAGCCGCGGGAGTTCGAGAGTCATCGGCCTCCTCCGGCCTCCAAGCGATGGCATTCGAGAGGGTTCAGAACGAGCACCACGCGGCCATCGCCCAGGATTGCGGCGCCGTGAAACTCCCGGCAGTGCTCCAGTCCGGCGAGCGGTTTCACCAGGACCTCGACTTCGCTGCGAAAACGGTCGGCAATCAGGCCGTAGCGAACTTTTCCCGACTCAATAACGGCAACCGACAGTTCTGCACCGCTGCTCTCGGGAAGGCCAAAGATGCCGGCCAGTGAAAATAGGGAATAAACTTGGCCCCGGACACGCGTCATTCTGTGACCGCTGTACTCATGAACATCCCTTGCCGGTATCTTTACCATGTCTCGGATACAGGTAAGGGGCAGGATGTACTCCTGTCCTCCAGCCTCAAGAAGAATCCCTTTAGACACGATGAGGCTGGTGGGCAGCTTGATCGAAAAGGTGGTTCCGGAACCCGGCGCGCTGCTGATATCCACGGTTCCTTGAAGGTCCCGGATATTGTTGCGCACCACGTCCATCCCGACGCCCCGTCCGGATACTTCCGTCACCTTCTCTGCTGTGCTTAACCCCGGCAAGAAGACCAGGCGGCAAGCCTCGGAGTGAGACATTGCCGATGCCGCCTCGGCCGTGACGAGACCCTTTTCCACAGCTTTGCGTTTCAGGGCTTCCGAATCCAGCCCGCGGCCGTCGTCCCCCACCTCGATGAGGACGTTGCCTGCCTCGTTGCTGGCGCGAAGCGTCACCCTTCCGGACGATGGTTTTCCACGACTCGACCGTTCTGCCGGGGGCTCCAGGCCGTGATCGACCGCGTTTCTGACAAGATGCACCAGCGGGTCGGCGATCTGCTCCAGGATGGTTTTGTCCAATTCAATCGTTTCGCCTGAGACCACCAGTTGGACATCCTTCCCGAGGCTCCGTGCCAAGTCCCGAACCAGCCGTGGAAACCGCTGAAAAACCGTTTTGACCGGGAGCATCCGGATCGACATTACGCTGGCCTGCAGCTCCTCGGCGATATGCGAGACGCTCGCGCCAGTATCCTTGAGCATCCGGGTCACAATTACGCGATCTTCTCCCGCCGAAAGCTTTTCGATCAACGTGGGAAAGGACCCTTTAGCGACCAACAGTTCTCCAACCACTCGCATCAACCGATCCAACTTGTCCTGATCGATGCGAATGGTCGTTGAGGCTGCAGATGAAGTGGAGGTTTGACGAGCCGCCACCGGAGCTCCTGCGCTCTTTGGTATGGCAACAGGCACGGCAGCGGCGCCTTCGCCGACTCTGGACCGGGTCGACTGGTACTGCTCCTTCAGTTGATTTCGGTCCTCCGGTGTAAGGATGGATCCGTCCCGCAAGGCGGTGTCGAGAATCCGTAGTTGAGCCGCAACGGCATCGTCCAGGTCGGACCGCTGCTGGTAAGCAGCCGCCGAAGCGAGAGTATTGAGCCCTCTCTGGTAGGCCTTCAAGAGAGCGCGGTTGGATTCGCCCCCTTCCATCTGCTTCAGGCAATTGTCAAAAATCTCCAGGCACTGTGTGGCCGTATTCCGGAAGGCCGAGGTGGCCGCTTCCGAGGACGAGCCGGATGCCCCTTCCGTCCGGAGCCCGAGCTGCTCCAGGAGGTGAGCCGGAACCACAAAGCCGTGCGACCGACCAGCCAACTCCTCCAGAAGCACCTGCATCGTATCCCGCGTTTCTAGCACCAAGGCAATCGCGGAAGCACCGAGGGGGGCCCCGCCGATCTGGCGGTGCGGATCGAGGACTGACTCAATCGCGTGGCTCAAACGAGCGAGCGTAGGCAGGGGATGGTCAGCCGAAAGAGAGGACACCTGTCCCAGTAAGAGGCCGGCGTTGCCCTTGATACTGTGAACCGCCCGGAACAACGCGTCCAGAGTATCCCGCGAGGAGCTGTCGGTTTCGAGGGCCAGGGCATGGCTCTCGACTGTTTCCAGATGTTCCTGGCACTCGATCGTGAAGAGTTCCAGCGACTCCGCCGGAATCGAACCCAAGAGCGCCACGGCTGAAGACTGATCTTCCAGCAGTCGAATCGATATCTCGCACTCGCCTTCGACAAAACTGAACACCTCGCGAATCGCATCCTCGCCTCGATCGGTAACCAGCCTGGCTTCCCACCAGAGATAGCAGGACTCTGCCTCCAGATCGCAAAAGAGGGGAACGCCGTCCGCATGGGCGGTAATGTGAGCCTGCCCGAGCCCGCGAAGTTCGTCCAGCAGCGTGATTGGATCCGTTCCGGAATAGAATAGCTCCCGGTGCGGGCGGATCACGACTTCGAAGGCTGCCGGTCCGCGGGAAGTGCCGGTGGCAGTAGCAGACGCCTGGCAGTGCGATTTGGCCTCCGGCTTGGGAAGAAGTCCGGACAGTGCGCGGGCGACCTCCAATTCACCGGGACATTCCGCATCCGGATCCTCAGCGCTGAGGATGGTGCGCAGGACATCAGAAGCCTTCAGGCCGCAGTCAATGAGCGCCCCGCTAATTGCAAGTTGCCCGGATCGGGCAAGATCGAAAGCTTCTTCCGCTCTGTGCGCCACGGCCGCGAGGTGCGTGAAACCGGCGGTTGCGCCCGAACCCTTAATGGTATGAATTGCACGAAAGACCCGATGCACGAAATCGCCGTTCTGCGGCTCCGATTCCAGAGTCAGGAGCGCTGAATCCAGTTCGGCTAGAAGCTCCAGTGCCTCCGACCGAAAGGCGGCGCGCATGCGTTCCATAATGTCCATGCTCATCGCCCGCGCTCGCTCCTCATCTCACCACCCGCTTTACAGTGGCGAGCAGGTCTTGCGGTTGAAACGGTTTCACGATCCACCCGGTCGCGCCCGCCGCCTTACCTTGCATCTTCTTTTCCTGCTGCGACTCCGTGGTCAGCAGAACGATTGGGACGAACCTGTATTCAGGCATGCTTCTCAGCTTCCGGGTCAGCTCAATGCCGTCCATGCCAGGCATATTCAGATCCGTGAGAAACAGGTGATATTCGCGGCCGCTCAACTTGGCCACGGCGTCCTTGGCGTCACACGCTTCGACCACCTCGTAGCCCGCGCTCTCCAAAGTCAAAGCCACCATCTGGCGAAGACTGGGAGAATCGTCGATGCTCATGACTCGCTTCACATCGCCTCCTTGGAGTCGGCCAGAAGTTCACGCCTCAGCGCACACCGATCGATCGCGTTCACGAAGGCTTCCGAGGGATTCTTAAACAGCAAGGCCGTCACAGTCTTACGCAGGGAAACCAACATCTGCAGAACACTCGTATCGATGTCATCCAGCTCCCCGGTGTGCACGACCACAGTGATTTCACCATTCAAGAAGGAAGCCAATGCGCCGGCAAGCTCTCCCACATCACGGGCTGTCACTCCACCGGCCAGCTCCAGGGCGAGCGTGTTGTCCTTTTTTTGCATTGTGTAGGGCATGCGGGAACCTTCACAACCTCATTGATTGGACAGCACGAGACGAATGTTCTCGATCATCACCGCGGGCGCGGAAGGCTTGACGATGTACAGGTTTGCCCCGGCTTCAAAACCCTTCATCTTGTCGGACTTGTCGCCCTCGGTGGAAATAATGATGATTGGCAGATCTTCGTATTGCGGCTCAGCCCGCACCCGGCGAATAAATTCGTATCCGTCCATATGCCCCATATTGATATCGGTAAGAATCAGGTCGCAGGGATGCATGTAGAGCTTTTCCAATCCGTCATTACCGTCTACCGCCGTGAGAACATCAAAACTGGCTTGGGTGAGAATGTGTGAGTGATAGTTCCGGACAAACTCGGAATCGTCTACGACCAGGATCTTCTTCTTCATACTCCCTTACTCCTTGGCATAAACCAGGTGGTCTTCCACCCTCTTCAACTTGAAGGCGCTCGATATACGGCCTACCGATTCAGAGTGGCCTAGAAAAATGTAGCCGCCGCGGTTCAGCGAGTTGTAAAAGTTGTCAACGGCGGCTTGCCGTGAATGGTCGTCAAAGTAGATGAGAACATTGCGGCAAAAGATGAAATCGAAGTCCCGCATCGATCGCATCGCCATACGATCGTGCAAGTTTAAATGCGCAAACCGGACCAGTGATGCGGTCTTGGGCCGAACTGTGTAGCTCTCGCCTTCCTTGATCAGGTATTTATCCAGGTACGGGGCGGGAACGTCCCGAACGGACCTCAACCAGTACCTTGCCCGTCGGGCGTGTGCCAGCATGTTCTCGTCAATATCGGTAGCAACGATTTCGCAATCCCAGTATTGCGATTGGGGGAAGACCTCCTGCAGAATCATCGCCAGGGTATAGGGTTCTTCTCCGGACGAGCAACCAGCAGACCAAATGCGCAGCCGCTGTTCGCCGTGTGCCTGTTTAGCCGATAGCACTTCGGGTAGACAGCAGTTTGCAAATGCCTCGAGTTGCTCGTATTCGCGGAACATGTATGTTTCATTGGTGGTGATCAGGTTGGCGAGCGCCTGCATCTCTTTTCCGTCCGAGTCGGCAAAGCAGAGCAGAAATACGTATTCCTGAGGGTCCTCGAAACCGAGGGCTTCCATGCGCTTTTCGACCCGCTTCTGCAGGAAGTAGGTTTTCTTGTCTTCGAAATGAAGCCCCAGCCGGCGATAGATCTGCTGAGCGAGTTTTTCGAAGTGATCGGTCGAGAGTTCTATCATTGCGCGCTCTTACAGCCCCACACCTGGAGAACTTCTTCGTCGGTTTCTCGGGCGAGCCGACTGGACAGGAGCGCCTCGCCTTTTTCACCCCCCGCCTGGCGGATCGATTGTATGGCTCCAATCCGGATCACTTTGTCGGAATGATCGAGGCAGCGCGCGAGGAATTCGAAGACATCGTCGTCGATGAGGCCGCTCAGAAGCCGTACGGCCTGGTACGCCAGAGGCGCCTGATTTCTGGAAGCCATATTCCGAAGCGGCTGTGCCAGGGAGGAAGGCAGGCGCATTTCGGGGTGCCGGTTTCGTAGGGCCGTCAAGGCATTCAAGACGGCGCTGTCGAGGGTTTCGAGGCCCGCAAAGGATACGATCTCGGGAAGGTGCTGCGGACCGCCTTTCGTTCCCACCAGCTTGAGATACGAAGGCCGAAGGAACGACGGTAGCGATTCGATAGTCCCGAAACGGTTCTGGACAGCGCCCACGGAGCCGCAATCCCCAATTTGTGTGAGCGCTTCGAGGCAGGCACTGAGCAGCATCGGGTGCGCGTCGGGCGATGTCAGATTCTCGAGTTGCTCACGAAAGAGGTGCTGGCGGGTATTGCCCACGCTTTCGACGGCCGTTATTACGACATTCAGGTCTGCGTCCTTCAAGGCAAGTGCGTAAAGGTCGTATGCCGCCGGGGCCGCCAGGCGCGCCACAATGTCCATGACGAATTTCCGTCTGTCACGATCTCCTTCGTGGAACGCCCGGCTCAGGTACGGCAAGGCTTTGTTCCCAAGAGATTGCAACAATTCCACCGCCTGGTTACGGAGAAATGAATCATGGCTGTCCAGCAGGCGAAGCGCGCCTTCGATTACCGCTTCATCGTCGATTTGGAGCAGGGCGGCAAAGATCGCTTCTCTCACGGCGCGGGATGGCTCCTCCGGGAGCCTTGCCAGCAGAGGCCGGACGCCGTCAGCCTGATTGGCGTACCCGATGTCCTCGGCGGCGTAAATGCGGTCCGCCTCGTCGTTACTCGCCAGTCTTTCGATACAGTCGCGAATGTCGGTCATTTCTTCGCACCTACCTTTCCCACTGCCTGGACGATCTGCTGAGCCACCTCGTAGTGCGGGACTACAATGTCGGCTCCCCCGCGCTCGGCAGCTTCCCGGGGCATACCATAAACAACCGCGGTTTCTTCGCTTTCGGCGATCGTTATGCCGCCGGCCCGACGGATCTCAACCATCTGGTCGGCGCCGTCATCGCCGATGCCTGTCATCAAAACGCCCACGGTGTTTGCGCCATAGACCTGCAGCACCGCCTGCATCATCACATTCACGGAAGGAATGAAGAGCGTATGAGGTTGTGCCGGAGTTCGAATGACGATCTCCCCGGTCGATTTGCGATGAGGGCAAAGATGCAGTCCACCGGGCGCCACATAGCAATGCCCGGGCTCTACCGCCATACCGGCGCGCGCCTCGACCACCCTTAGCGGGCAGTGCTCATCCAGTCGGTGGGCGAACGCGGTCAAGAACGAAGCCGGCATATGCTGGACGAGAAAGATGCTCGCGGGAAGATCGGCCGGGAGCAGCGGGAGGACCTCAGACAAGGTGGCCGGGCCGCCTGTGGAAATCCCTATGGCTACCGCTACAGGCCCGGTACTTTGCCAGCGCGCGACTGGAATCTCCACCCGTTCCCGCGAGGATAGCCGCCGCGCCCGGTTTTTCCGAACCCGCTGCAGTACGCCGGCAGCGGCGGCAGCTCGTAACTTCGAAACCAGTTCCGCCGCGGCAGAACCCAGGTTTGACGACACGGTTCCATCCGGCTTCGCAATAAAGTCAAAGGCCCCCAGTTCCAGGCACTCGAAAGTGGTCAAGGCACCACGTTGCGTGAGAGAGGAGACCATCACTACCGGGCAGATTTTCTCCTCCATGATGAGTTGGAGAGCCGTGATCCCGTCCAGTTTGGGCATGTTTATGTCCATGGTGACGACATCCGGCCGCAACTCCCGCGCCTTAGTGACGGCATCTTGCCCGTCGCGGGCGATTCCGGCAACTTCCATGCCGGGTTCGGCGCAGATCACGCGCTTGAGGGTTTGGCGCATCAGGGCCGAGTCATCGGCCACCAGCACCCGAATCGAGCTCATAGGGTTTGTGCGGGCCGGGTGCCTGTTTGCCAGACCCCCGGCCGAATTGGCCTACTGCGCCGGAAGCTCCGCTAGTTTCGCCTGCTCCGGTTTCGAGAGAATCTTCTCGACATCCAACAGCACCACCATACGCTTCCCGGAATCTACTTTCCCGATCCCGGAGATGAAGTTTTGGTCGATGCCGGAATGAATCGCATCCGGAGGTGGAGCGATATCCTTCTTGGGAAGGCTCAGCACCTCCCGCACGGAGTCCACGATCAGACCCGTCTTGATGCCTCCCAACTCCACGATGATGATGCGCGATCGATCGTCTGACGCCTTGGTTTCCAGTTTGAAGCGCTTGCGGGTGTCCAGAACGGGTATCACTTCACCTCGCAGATTGGTAACGCCTTCGACAAACTGCGCGGCTTTCGGGACCTTGGTGATTTTGGACAAGCGATCGATTTCCTGAATCTGAGATATGGGTACGCCGTACTCCTCGTCGCCGAGCAGAAACGTCACCAGTTGCAGTTCGCTGCGTTCCTGGTCCGTATCGAGGTTTTCGGCGGTTGCTTGGGTTTCCGCCGCAGCCTCGCCGCTGGACTGTGTCTGGAATTCGCGAAGCTTCTGATCGCGCATCAGGTTTGCCACATCCAGAAGCATGATCAGGCGGTTGCCGTCCTCCAGTTTGGCGACGGCCTCCAGCTCCAATCCTCCGGCGGACGTCACCATGGGTGGCGGGTCGAGCAGCTTGCGCAAGACGTTCAGAACTTCGTTCACGTGATCGACAACCAATCCGAGAACGAAGCCTCCGGCATCCACAACGATGATGCGTTGGTCCTCGTGGATGTTGGCTGCCACTTCGCGTTCGAAATCCTGCAGCCCGGCGATGACTGCCGACACACTGGCCGCGATCTCTTCGACGGCAGCATGGCTCTGTACTTGTTTGATGGTTCGTTCATTGAAGCCCCGCACCTTGGAAAGGGTCTCCATAAGAACCTGGCTGGAACTGTTCGCCGCGCTAATCCAGGCCCGCAAACGCTCCGGCGCGGAGAGATCGCTGCGACCCGTGCCACTGACATTCGATCTCTCTATCCAACGTTCATAGGCGACGCGGATTTCACGGCAGCTTCCACAGAATTCGTCTGCAAGGGACTGCTGGTGCAGCAGGCGGCGGAGATCTACGATCGGCAGGATCTGACCCCGCACGGTTAGAACACCCAAGACGTAGTCCGGGACGTCTGGAACCTGTTTGGGCGCCTGCACCCTGAGGATCTCGCGGACATGCTTCATCTCGAAGGCGAATTCTTCTTTCGCAATGCGAAATGTCACCATCTGAGCAATGCCGTCGGCCGTCGCCGCTTCGGCCCCGGCTGTTTCGGCTGCCTGCCCGCCGGTGCCCCCCACTGCCGCCGCTTCGGCTCGCCGATTGGTGTCGTCGATATGACAGACTTGGGCGGCGTTCAGGGACATGATGATCCGCTGGCCGTTATCCAGTTTGACCACCCCTTCGAGGTAGTTGGCCGAGGTTCCGCGGATGGCGGGCGGCGGGGGATCCACATCGCTGCGCTGTACCCGCGTCACTTGTTGCACACGGTCTACCCGCAGTCCGGTCTTGACTCCCCCGATGTCCACCACGAGCACGCGAGTGCGGTCCGTCTCTTCCGCCCGTTCCATGCCGAAGCGTGTACGCATGTCGATGATCGGAAGGACCACTCCCCGAAGATTTGCAATGCCCTCCACGTAGGATGGCGCCCTGGGGACTTTGGCCATTTTGGGCAGGCGAATGATTTCCTGCACCGACATGATGTCGAAGCCGAACTCCTCGTCTTTCAACAGGAACGTGACGAGCTGGCTTTCTTCTTTCGAAGCGGCGCGGTCTTGCGTTGTTTGGCTCTGCATACGGTCTTTTTTCTCCTTTTGACCGGGGCCGACAGGTTACCCGTTCTGCAGTTCGTCTGCCTGCGAGGCGATATCCTCGACCGCTTGCGCGATTTCTTGAGCGGCCTTGAGACCCTGCTCGGCAGCGCCCGCTGCTTCGGTGCTGGCACGGGCGGTTTCCTCGGCGGCACTGGCAATCTGCTGGCTGGCCTTTCCGGCTTGCTCCAGCGCGGCCAGGGACTCCGTCGCACCCTTGGACACCTCTTTGATGCTGCCGACGATGGCGTCGCATTCCTTGGTGATCAACTCCAGGTTGCTGGTGGACGCCTTCGCCTTCTCCACCTCACGGCGGGCCTTGTTACCCGCCATCTGAATATCATTGGCGACCTTGGAGATCTGCCCCTGGACGTTCTTCACCAGGTCCTTGATCCGGTCGGCGTTTTCGCTGCTCTCATTAGCCAGAGAGCGAATGTCGCCGGCCACGACCGAGAAGCCCCTGCCATACTCCCCGGCGCGTGCCGCTTCTACGTTGCCGTTGACCGCCAGCATCTTGGTCTGGACAGTGACCATCACGATGGCGTCCACAATCTTGTCGATTCGACGGGTGCGCTCCTCGAGTTCGAGGACGTTTTTGGCCGACTCGATCGATGCGTCCGCTGCTTTGCCAATGTTGAGGATCAACTGGTCCACGTTCTGTTTGTTGCCAGACAGCAGCTGTGCAATGGCTCCCGCTTTCTGAACCCCCTGATCAGAGCTGTCGACCATGATTTTGGCGGCCGCCAGCAGCTGTGCGCCCAGAGCGTTGGATGCTTCCGCGGACTTTGCTTGAATACTGGCCGCCTTGTTGATTTGTTCGATCGCCGTGGAGATCTGCGACGATGAGGTCTTGACTTCTTCGGCGTTCGTTGAAAGCTCTTCGGCGGTCGCCGCGAGTTCTTCAGCCGACTTTTGTGCGTTCGTGGAAGTCTTCAGGGACTCGGCCATCTCTGCGAGAGATCGCGCCGCGTCGTTCATTTCGGCATATGCTTTGGATTGCTCTTGAACTGACTTTTGGGCTTCCTGGCAGCCGGAACTTGCCTCTTCCGAGGCGGCCGCGATCTCTTCCGCGCCTTTCAGGTATTGCTTGGCCCCGACTAACGACTCCTGAGCATTTTTGCGGATCTCGGCGCATCCGGTCTGGATGGCGGCAAAGTCGGTGTTGACCTTTACCAGATCATCGGTGATGACCTTTGCCTTTTCGATCTCCTCCCGGCTCTTCTTGCCGGCTGTTTCGGTATCCGCGGCCACCACCTTTACTTGATTCTGAATTTCGTTGACCACTTCCTGGATGCCGCGCGCGCTCTTCTCGCTCATCTCCGCGAGGTTGCGAACTTCGTCGGCCACCACTGCAAAGCCCTTGCCATGCTCACCAGCCCTGGCGGCTTCAATGGCCGCATTCAGCGCCAGGAGATTGGTCTGGTCCGCGATCCGCGCAACGGCATGGACGATTTTGCCAATCTCCTCCGACTGCCGTTCGAGTTCCGCGACCATCTTCGCGGACTCGATATTTGCCTGAGCCGATTCGGTGACACCCTTGATGAGCTCGTCGATATCTGCCGACACCGTTTTGGCCAGGGATTGCAACTCATTGACTTTCTGGAGAGCGCCATCCGCCCGTCCATTGGCGGCATCGCAAGCCTTTTCGATCTGATTGATCGCAGCGCGAGATTCCTCTGCCGCTGTCGAAGCCTCTTCGGCTCCCGAAGCGATGGAATGCATGGTCTTTTCGAGTTCGACCACGGCACTGTTCGCTTCGGCAATGGCGCTAGCCACCTGCTCGGTTGCGGTTGAGAGCTTCTCGGCCACAGCCTGCGCCCGGGCAAGCGTGCGGGCCCTTGCCTTTTCCTCTGCCAGTTTCTTGGCGGCGAGGCGGTTTTGAGACGCATCATCAGCCGCGTGTCCATTCGCCTTGGACGCGGGCGCAACCGGTGCGGTCCGCTGAGGCGCGAGCCGATTCGTGGCCAAGCGGCTCATCGGCGTTGCGGAACCGTTCACTTTCGGTTCCCCTGTCCCTGTCTGCATCGATAGATCTCCTAAGTCAGTTCGAGTATGCGTTGAAGCTGGAAATGCTCTCGCAACGTTCTAGTAGTGGGCCTTCAGAGATGTCTGTCGCAAGTATTTCTGCTGGCATCCCGCTCATCCGTCAGTCGACGCTGTCGGATTTCATGTCCCAACTGTCGGGGCACGAATAAAGTATCGGCGGGATCAGCTGCGGACTTTAGGGGGAATTTGCTGATTCGTCTGTGGGCGGGATTTCGAAAACGGGGTCGGCAACGTGAGCGCAAAAGAGGGATTGAATCCGTGCTGGTTTTTGGGCTCCGTCTACGTTCGGAACAATTTCGACAGCAACGCTTCATACGCTTCGCCGTTGTCGCACGCTCACGCAACGGCGTAGTTGGTCCAGTTCTCCGTCTCCGGCACCGTTGGGGCGGTGCTCTCGGCTGCGAGTCCGAACTCGAGTGGAGAAGCGAGATCTTCGCCAACGTCTGGCAGACGGGACGGATCGATCTGAAGGAGCTATCGCCTCAGAGCGATCGTCGCGGACTCGACGTGCTGGATGGGATTGCGTATTTTGAAGAAGACGGGAGGTCCCCAGTGAGAAGCGTCGACACGAGTGTACTTACCGCGCTTCGCGCGTAGCGATATGGATGGAGAAGGCTGTAGTCAACGCGCCGGCTGCCGGTGACGACCGAAGTGCGTACGTGGCTCGCCAAGCGTCGACACGATTGTCGACGCGGCAAGCACGATTGCTTGCGCCACGTCGGCTCGGCAGGCGGAAGCGCCTGCCCCACAAGCCGCACGAGGACGTGTTTTTCAAGAGTGTCCGCGCCACCCGTGACAAGCCAGCACTGAGGTCAGGCGGCGTAGTAGCCGGCGCGGGCTTGGACTACCAGCGGCTCTTTCTTCTTTTTGGCCGTGAGGTGGATGTGGTGGTAGAGACCTGACTCGCCGGGCTTGTCCGGGGTGAAGCCGATGCTGTATTGGTTCCGCAGGTCCTCTTCGATGTCCGCGTAGATCTTGTCGATCGGATGGAAGTGCGAGACCTGGTAGAAACGCCCGCCCGTCTCTTCGGCGATTTGCTGGAGCACCTTCTTGCCGTCGGGACGATTCGCGCCGCCGCCACCGCCGGGGTACCCGCCGCCTGGATAACCTCCGCCGGGATAGCCCATGCCGCGACGCCGCCCCATTCCGCCTGGATACATGCCGCCGTTGTTGCCGTAGGCTTCCGAGTCGGCAAACAGCACCGAGTAGACGAGCGTGTCCGCTTTCTGAGCCGCGGAGATCGCCTGGAACAGCGTCACCTTGCTTCCGGTGTCCACTCCGTCGGTCAGCAGCACCAAAGCCTTGCGACCTTCCTGTTTTTTCATCAGGTCGTCCGACGCCAGCAGAATGGAATCGTAAAGCTGGGTACCGCCATTGCGTCTTCCCTGCCCCCCGGCTTGCGGATACCGGCGTCCGCCTCCGGGGTATCCACCGCCCGGATAGCCGCCACCGGGATAGCCGCCGCCTTGCGGGTAGTTGCCGCCCTGCGGATAATTACCGCCTCCCTGCTGCTGTTGCTGTTGCGGCGTCGCCACATCGAGAAGATCGAGGGCCTTTTCCAGTTTCGCGCGCGAAGCCGTGAAGTCCTGCAGCAATTCCACCTGAAAGTCGAAATGCAAGACGAACGCCAGATCGCGGTCGGGTCGCAGGACCTGGGAGAAGAACTTGACGCTGGCGTTGCGTTCGTCGTACAGCACGCGCCGTTGACTCCCGCTGGTATCCACGAGGAGCCCGAGGTAGAGCGGCGAATTCGCCTCCTGCGAGAAAAACTTGATCTCCTGCGGACGGCCTTCATCGTCCAGCGTGAAGTCTTGTTTGTCCAGATCGTGAACGATCTTGCCCTGCTTGGTGCGCACCGTGGCGAACAGGTTGACTACCTTAACATCGGTCGAGAAATTGGTGCCCTGGCCCTCCGGTTTGGGATCCTGCAGCTTAGGATCCTGTGCATTCAAGAACCGGACGGCCGGTAGGCAGGCGAATGTGGAGAGTAAGGCGCGGCGTGAGATTCGGTGTTGCATGAGCACTTCGGTACGGAAGATGCACGCCAAACGGATTTCGTTACATCCGCCCGTTTTCCAGCCATCCCACCCCACTGGAAATCGGAGGGCTCGCCGTGTCATCCTGGATAGATCAGGTCAAAGGCATGGTCACCAAAACGGTCCGCTCCCGGTTTCCCCATGAGGTGGGTGAGAAGGTCGAAGGCTGTGTGATTTTGGAAAGTCGCGTCGTGATACCGCCCAACCCGGCCGAAATGCGCCGTGGCGTCTACGAATACGTCGTGGAAGTGCCTCCAGCGCCCGCGAATACCAAGACTCGCACGCGTCAGCCAGCCGCCGCCCGGCAGGAACGAAGCCAGTCGGCAGCGCCCGATAAGTCGTCGTTCACCCGCGCAACTCCCGAGGAAATGGGCGGTGTAATCCGCCGTCTTCCTTCGCGGTAGCCCCATTTCGCGACGGCGGCCGGGTGATATAGTTTTTCGAAGGCCGCTATGTACAAACCACTCCACGGATCCGTCGGTATTCTTCTGTTTTCCGCATTTGCCCTGTGCGCGCAAAAGGCGTTGCCCCCGCTTCCCGCCGCGATGAATCTTCCCAAGCCGGGGCCGGCAACGGATGCTCCCTACGCGCCCCAGCCGATTCTGCCCGGCGGGATCGTGATTCCGCTGTATCCTCCCGGCTCTCCCTACCTCAAGGCCGACCGCGTCAAGGAAGCCGAACAGTACAACATGAGCCAGACCGTCCCCGGGCGCATCAACAGCATCGTCAACATCCACAATCCGTCGATCGAAGTGCACCTGGTGGATCGCGGCATCAACACCGGCGCGGCGATCATTCTGGCGGCCGGAGGCGGCCACAACACGCTCAATGTCGGCACCGAGTCGGCAGACTTCGTTCCCTTCTTTTACAACTATGGGATCAACACCATCATTCTGCGCAACCGCCTGCGCCGCGACGGCTACAACCCGCAGACCGACGAAGTGTATGACAACCAGCAGGCCATCCGCATCGTCCGCGCTTACGCGAAGGATTGGAACATCGATCCCAACAAGATCGGCACCATGGGCTTCTCCGCAGGCGCGGAGTTGACCTCCGCAACGGCGGTCCTTTACGACGATTTCGACAAGAAGAACAACGATCCCGCCGATCCTTTCGCCGGCATCTCCTCGCGTCCCGATTTCGTCGGCATCATCTACCCTGGACCGACGCCTTTCGCCCGTAATCGCACCGCTCCTCCGATTCCGCGCAACGTGCCGCCGGCGTTTATTGTCTGCGCCGGTTCCGATGACGCTGTGCACGCGGTCTGGGCCAACGAATATTTCAGCGCCATGCTGGCCGCGCGTGTGCCGAACGTGGAGATGCACATTTACGGCAACGGACGCCACCCCGGCGACGCTCTCCCCGACGGCAGCCGCATGAGCGGAGGACTCACCGATCGCAACGACATTCCCTTCGGAACGTGGCAATACCGCTTTATCGACTGGTTCCGCGATCTCGGCTTCCTGGGCAAGCCCGGCGTCGAGACCAAGGCCTCCAAAGACATCACCGCCTACATCAACCGGCCCGCGCCCAGTCCACGCGTCGGACGCGGCGGACAGTAGTAACCACCATGACGAAACGGCTGTGGAATTGGCGCATCTGGACTGGCTTCGTAGTGTCGCTCGCCGCGACCTTCAGCTATTTACCGCTGTTCATCCGGTGGCCGGTGACCCGCGATTTCCCTTGGGTCAACCTGCTGCTTTTCGTCGTGTCGCTATACCTGCTGGGGACGGGCCTGGTTCGCGCTTACCGGCGTCCCGCTGAGTACCGGGGCCGCGTCGGCGGCTCCTTGCTCGCTCTGGTGAGTGTCGTTCTTTTGGGCCTCTTCGCGGCCGGCACCTTCTTTGCGGCCCGCATGCTGCCTACACCCGAGAACGCCCTGCGAGTCGGCCAGACCGCGCCGGACTTCACGCTCACGGACGTCGAAAACGGCCCGGTCTCGCTGGCGCAGTTGCGGCAATCCAAGCGCGCTGTGCTCCTTATCTTCTACCGCGGCTATTGGTGACCGCTCTGCAACTCCGAGTTGCGGAGTTTCCAGAACCGGCTGCCCGAGTTTACCCAACGCAATGTGGAAGTGCTTGCTATCAGCATCGATTCGCACGACGAGTCCCGCGCGCTGTGCAAGGCACGAGGTTACACTTTCCCTTTCCTGTCCGACCCCGATACGGCTGCGATCAAGGCGTATGGAGTGCTGCACAAGGGCGCCGGCGAGGACGGTAAGGACGTGGCGCGGCCCGCGGAGTTCCTGGTGGATCCGGCGGGGGTAATCCGCTGGGAGAACCTCACCGAAAATCTGCTGGCGCGACTGCGTCCGGAGATGGCGCTGCGTGTGATTGACGGGCTCCCGGCGGCGTCGCACTGATCGCTTCCATCACGGCCTGCGCGACCTCCCGCGGCGCAACAGAGGCATCCACCCGGCGCACGATATCGTGCCCATACCAGTCGAGGATCGGCCCCGTCTGCTCGCGATAGGCGGCCAGACGCTGCCGGATCACCTCCTCCTTGTCGTCCTCGCGGGTGAGCAGTTCCACGCCATCGTCGTCACACAGGCCGGCCGTTCGCGGAGGCTGCGAGAGCAGGTTGTAGATGCCCAGGCAACGCGGGCACTGGCGCCGCGCGGTGAGACGCGACACCAGCGCCGGGTCGGGCACATCCAGATGAATCACCGTGGGTTCGGGCAAGCCGCGCTGGCGCAGCAGCCCGGAAAAGTACATCGCCTGAGGCACGGTACGCGGATAGCCGTCCAGCAGGAAACCGCCGGCGCAATCCGAACGCGCAATGCGCTGGGCTACGATGCCGTTCGTGATATCGTCACCGACCAGGCCGCCGTGCGACAGGATCGAGCACGCCATGCGTCCCAGGTCGGTACCGGCCTTACACTCCGCCCGGAACATTTCTCCGGTGGAGATCGCTGGAATATGGAGCTTCTGCGCAAGGAAAGCAGCTTGCGTTCCCTTCCCACAGCCGGGCGGTCCGAATAAAAGGACTATCACATCCCAAACTACCACAATTCGAAGTACGCCCGGTCAGCGTGAGTTTGTCATCGCCTTGGCGGCCGCGGATGCCACGTACTCCGTCGAGATGCGCCCGTCCGGCTGCAGCCGGAGACGGCGATCGCGCCAGTCTACGTGGTGCCCGAATACTCCGGCCAGCCACACCGCAAACCCGAAAAGATCGCGCAGGGGGATGTACCAGAAGTCCGACTTCACCTTGCGATCGCGCAGCACGCCGACGCCAACCAGCAGACCCGCCAGCATCCGCACGATGAGCGCCGTCAGCCCCGCCCACCAGAGATGCGCCAGCAGCGCCACCAACGCCCAGAACGTAGCATGCGTCACCACGTAGCCGTAATATCCCACCGGCCGCGACACGCGAATGGTACGCGACCAGCGCAACTGGTGGCGCCACGTTTGCGACCACGATTCGCCGCCGAGATCCGTTTCTACGATCACCGGGGCGAATTCGATGCGATACCCCTGTTCCGCGATTCTGCGCCCCAACTGGTAATCGTCAGCGAGGTATCCGGCAATGGCGCCGAAGCCGCCGAAACGCCGCAGCGCCTCGGCGCGGAACACCATCGTGGAACCCAGCGCGAAGTCCGACACCCCGAGCATGCGCGCCACCAGCACACTGGGCACGAACTCAGTGGCGATCCCGAGTGCTTCGGCACGCGACGCGCGCGACTCCGCTTCGGCCCGGTACAAACACGTGACCAGCCCGACTTCCGGATCCGCCAGCGGCGCTGTCACCGAACGGAGATATCCGGGTTCCACCACGATGTCGCTGTCGTTGACCAGCAGCAGCGGATAGCGGGCGTACTCCGCCAGTTCCGCCAGGATCCCCACCTTCGCATTCGGCGCCTTCGAGAACACTGTGCGCACAGTGATGGAGCGATCCGGGAACTCGCGACGCAAGCGCGCGATATCTTCCAGCGCGGGATCGTCCGGATCGTTCACCCCGAAGATGATTTCGAATTCCGGATAGTCCTGTAGCGCGTGGGAGAGGATAGCCTCGTAGAACTGGGGATCGCGGCCGTGGACCGGCTTCAGGATCGAGAGCGGCAAGGGCGCGGGTTCGGCTCCGTTGGAATTCGGGGAGCGCAGGCGTGCCGCCGGGAAGAAATGCCGGTCGCCCTTCTGCCAGCGGAGGGCCGCCACAATGGCGAGGCAATAATAGGCGGTCGCCGCCATCGCGGGCAGCGCCGGCCAGATCATAACGATACCAACGCGACGCCGAAGATCACCAGGGAGGCGCCCGCCCAACGCAGCCAGTTGACCTGTTCCTTCAGGACATACTTAGCCAGGATGGTTTCCAGAACGTACGTAACAGCCGTCGCCGGAACCGCAAAACTAAGGTCTGCAATGGTGAGCAGCCCCAGATAAGCGAAGAAGGACACGGCCATCGCGACTACCGAGCCGATGACGAAGGCATTCTGCGCGAGAAGGCTCATGGCCCGTCCGATTGCCCCTGGGCGGAAGTCGCGGATCTCGCCATGGCGCCGCATGCCCATTGCCTGCAGCACCTCGCCGATCGTGGTTGCACCCACAATTACGGCGATCCAGATCCACTTCATTGGCCTACCTCGGCAGCGTCAGGCTTCGGCGCGGTCTGCGGCGCGCTACCGCCGCTCACCAGCGCCACTCCCGCTACAATCAGCGCGATCCCCGCCCATCGCCTGGACGTGATCTGCTCATTGAGCAGCACCTTGCCCGCAAGTGCAACCAGCACATATCCCACCGATGTCACCGGAAGAACGTAGCTCAAATCCGCCCAGCTCAGCAGCGCCATCCGCGAGAGCATCCACAGAATCAGGAGCACCACGCCGAGCGATACCCAGGGCTGGAACAGGACCGTAATGTATGAGAGCGGAGAGGGCAACTCCGCCGGCATTCCCCGTTTCAGGAAGAAATTGCCGAATACGTTGCTCAGCACGACAACGGTTGCGCAGATCGAAGTTTTAATTCGGAGCCGCGTCGATTCGTTGGACATCAGTACTTCAATCGCCGGAACTTGCGGTGACAGGCGCCGGCTTGGCCGCCTTGTGATCGGCCACAAACCGCTTTCGTTTGGACCGCAGGGCCATATACTCGCGAGCTTCCTTCGTCAGCCTCCGGCGCTCCTCGCCGTTGAAAATCGCTTTGCGCACGATGCGCCAAACGACGCGCGGACGGAAGAAGTACTCGCCGTAGAACTTCTCCACCCAGTCCACCAATTCGCCGCGATCCAGACCGGGGTACACCACGTTGGGCAACTGGTGGCCGGTCTCGTCAGTCATCGAATCGATGGTGATGAGGTCGTTCTTCTTGACGTATTCGTAGAACTCGGTACCGGGATAGGGATGCGCGATCGACACCTGGATCGTTTCGGTGTCCAGTTTCTTTGCGAAATCGATAGTCCGGCGGATGCTGTCGCGGGTTTCCCCCGGGAGCCCAATGATGAAGTCGCCGTGGACCACCAACCCGAGTTTCTTGCAGTTGGCCGTAAAGCGCTCCGCCATTTCCACCGTAGCGCCTTTTTTGATGTTCTTCAGGATCTGCGGATCGCCCGACTCGTACCCTACGATCAACAGGCGGCATCCCGCCTCCTTCATCGCCTTCAGGGTGTCGTAATCGGTGGTCACACGCGACGTGCACGACCAGGTGAAGTTCAGCGGCTTCAGCTTCTTGCAAAGCTCGATGGTACGTTCCTTGCGGTAGTTGAAGGTATCGTCATCGAAGAAAATCTCCTTCATCTGGGGGAAATTTTCGATCGCATAACGAACCTCGTTGGCGACGTCGTCGGACGACCGTAGCCGCCACCGATGCCCCGAATGGGTCTGGGGCCACAGGCAGAACGTGCAAAGCGCCGGGCACCCGCGCGAGGTATAGAGCGAAACGAACGGGTTTAGCAGGAACGGGACGTTGTACCGCGAGATATCGAGATCGCGTTTGTAGACCTTGGTCACCCAGGGCAACTCGTCCAGGTTCTCGATCACTGGCCCTTCCGGATTGTTGACGATGCTGCCGTTCCGGCGGAAACTCACGCCCGGCAGTTCGTCCAGCGGCTTGCCTTTGGCGTAGTCCGCGATCTGGTGATCGAATTCGCGCCGGACGATGAAGTCGATTGCCTTGGTGGTGCGCAGGGTTTTGTCCGGCTCCACTGTGACAGGGGGGCCCACGAAGGCCACCTTCAGCTTCGGATTCACGTCCTTCATCATCTGCGCCATTTTGACGTCGACGTGAAAGCCCGGAGTCGAGGTGTACAGAACCAGAAGTTCAAAGTCCTTGCCCATCTCGACCGTCTGCTCGATCGAGATCTTGTGCGGGGGCGCGTCCACCACCTTGCTGTCAGGCAGCATTCCGGCGGGATAGCACAACCAGACCGGGTACCAGTAGGATTCAATTTCGCGCGATGCCGGCCAGCGCGAACTGGCTCCACCATCGAAACCTTCGAAAGAAGGTGGATTCAGAAAAAGCGTTCTCATTCATTCTCCCGGGAATCAGGACTGCCGCGGAATCTCAGGCCTGGCGCTATTGGCCGTCGGTATCGCTTGCCACACCCTGCTTCCGGCTATCGATCGAGAAATTCGAGTAGTCGATCGTCAGTTCCGCCTTCCCGACCAGCCAGGTGTCGGTGACACTCTGCACTTGCCGGGGTACCGAGATTCCATTGCGAATCTCGTACTTCCTGACGAATGCTACTTTGCGAATCGCCAGCGAAGGGTTTTTCACCAGGTAACCGGACTCCTGTACACGAAGATAGGTCGCGGCATCGATCCAAATCTCACCTTTAAACAGGCCCTGGCGCTTCTGTTTGGGGGAAACCTGAAAGACGTGGGCTTCACGGCCGTCCACTTCGCCGTGCCCCTTGTACTTGAACTTGTAGTTGTCCGGAGTCACTTCAAGGGAAGAACTGCGCTGGGCCTCGGCTTCCGCCGTGAGATACCGGGCAATCACTTCCTTCTTAACAGTATTATCGCCTTCGAACCGCAACGCGTCGTAGGTGATACGGCCCAGGCTGGAAATGTGGCGGAGCGCGTGTAGTTTGCCCTGTTTCTTCAGTTTCGGCAGCGATCCCGAGATTTCAACGTCCATGGTGGCCGAACGAAGTTGGTGCTCGGAACTGCGCGACGCCGCACAGTAGTTCTCCACGATTGTATCGGGAACCACACCAGGGGTATCAGCGGTTACCGAGAGGCAAACGATGGCGAACGAAAACAGTAGGCGAACCTTCACTATGCGAGCCCCGTTAGAGATATCAACACAGAATCTCTAAGTCTAGCAGGATCAGGTGCTCCCGGCAATTCAGAGTTGCGTGTTTTTTGCCGTGCCACGCCGCCGGAAAGTCCCATCCCGCTGATTCGGAGCGCCGTACGGAAGCTCACAAAAGAAAGGCGTCCGCCTCCCCGGTTCCGGCATTGACACCGGACGCGCATCGTCCTACTCTGAGAATCAGAATTAAAGGTCTTTTGGCCTGAAAAGGAGGCCTACATGCAGCCGATCGAAACCACCGAGACCCTTCGCCCCGGCTTCGAGGAAGATCTGGACGTACTAGCCTTCGAACTCTGGCAACACGGTAGCCGCCAGGATCTCGCGGCCGACGAAGAAACTGCCGACGAAGAGGAAACCGTCGGGGCCCACGCAAGTTGCCTGTAGTATGAGTCAGCCCATTTTCGGCCGGCGCCTGTCGGCATCAGACGCCGCCTTTCTTTACCTGGAGCGGAAAGAGATTCCGCTGTGCATTGCCTGCGTCTGCGTCTTCGATGAGGCGATCCCATTCGACGAGTTTGTCGCCAACATCGACGCCAAACTGCACCTGGTTCCCCGTTACCTGCAGATCGCCGTGCCCCCTCCCTTCGATCTCGGATACCCGACGTGGGAGGACGACCCGCACTTCGACATCCGGCGGCACATTTTCCGCGCGACCGTCGATCCACCCGGGGGAGACGCCGAACTGCAATCTCTTGCCGGAAGGCTCTTTACCCAGGTGATGGACCGCCGCAAGCCTCTCTGGGAGATCTACGTCGTGGACGGACTCAGAGACGGGCGCGGCGCCCTGATCGTCCGCGTCCACCACGCCTTGGCCGATGGCGTGGCCGGAGCATCGCTCCTCAAGGTGATGCTCGACCCGACGCCGGAGGGCTCGCACGCGGTCCCCAAGGCCAGGCACGCGTCCTCCAAAAAGTCCGCAGTGGAGCACTCCCTCGCGGAGGCGATCGGCAGCGCCGTCCACAGCACGCTCGAAAACCTGATTGCCGCGGAGGAAGGCATCCTCGACTTCACCCAGAGCCTGCTGGGTGGGCCGATGCAGTCCGGGATTCAGGAACTGGCGAAACTGCTGCCCGAAGTAGCCGCCCCCACCGCCCGTTTGCCGTTCAACAAACCCTGCACCGGCGACCGCCTTTTCTGCTGGGCCGAGTTTGATTTTGCCGACGTCCAGGCGATCCGCGCCCCGCTCGGCTGCAAGGTGAACGACGTTATCCTGACGGTGCTCACCCGGGCTCTCGCCAAGTACGCTCTCCTGCACGGCCAGTCGATCGATGACCGGTTGCTGCGCGTCATCTGTCCGGTGAGCATCCGCCGTGAAGACCAGAAAGAGGCGCTCGGCAACCGCATCACCTTTATGCCGGTGGTGCTGCCGATGGACATCGCCGACCCGATGGAGATGCTCGGCGCCATCGCCCGCCGTACGTTGACGATGAAAGCAACGCGCGCCGCGGAACTGGTGGCGATCGCCGCGGCATGGATCGGCTCCGCGCCGCCGCCATTGCAGAAGATGTTCTGGGGCGGAATCCCGTCGTTGATGTTCCCCACCCCGCTATTCAACATTATCTGCACCAACGTCCCGGGATCGCCGGCCACGCTCTACTCGGCCGGAAAGCGCATGATCGCGTCTTATCCACAGGTGCCGACGGGATATGAACTGGGCGTCGGGGTGGCGGCGCAAAGCTATGCCGGGAAGTTGTGCTTCGGCCTGACCGCTGATTCCCACGCCGCACCAGACGTCGAACGCCTCCGCGATTTCATCAAGTCGAGTTTCGAGGAACTGGCGGCCGCGGCCGGAATTCGCAAACCGAAGAAGCCTGTGCGAAAGGCAAGGCGGAAGCCGGCCGCGCCGGAACCAGTCCCGATGCCCCTCGCCGGCGACTGATCTGTTCCTCGAAGTGGCGTGGACAGTCGTGTCTGCCCGGATGGCGCTGAACGCCACCAAAGGTGATGAAAGCCTTTCGACGCCGCAGGTCAAGCTGCTGTGGGGCGGCTTTAAGCCTGCTCCCGACTTTAGCCTGACTTTCGCAATTGGAGCGGAGCGGAAGGCTTAAGTGTCTTGGAATCAGAAGAGGCGATCGGAAGGTCTTCACCACAGACGGGATTGAGTTGTGGAGGGTGGAGTGGCGGTCGGCAGTGCCGGAGCGGTGATTCGGGGTGGCGGCTGCGATGGCAAATTCAGCTGGATTTGTTCCAGCAACAGCTGCAGATCCTTGGCCGGTTGTGTGTATCGCGGCAAGATCAACCAGCGCCCATCTCGCGTCGGAATCCACACATCGATCATCTGAATCGTGCCCAGCTTTTCCAGCACCGCCGTGGGCGTCAGGCCCGGCGCGTGAATCTGCAATCGGTTCTTCAGTGTCACTTGCAGACAGTAAGCCAGAAACGCAATCAAGATATGTGCGTCGACACGGTGCTCCAACTGATGATAGATGGGACGAATCCCGAGATCCGTTTTCAACGAGCGAAACACCGCCTCGATCTGGGTCAACTGCACGTAGCGGGTCCACAACACCGCCGGATCCTCCGCCGTCAGATTGCTGCGCAGCAAGTAATGTCCGTCGCGGTGCTCTGCTTGTTGCAGCTTGCTCTTGTCCACGTGGAAGGAGAACGTCTGGCGCGTTACCGACTCGGTGGCCAGCGGCATCCGAATCTTCACAAAGCCGAATGCCCGACCCGCCTCTTTTTTGGCCGCCCCGATCCGCAGCAGCAATTGATCGCGACCCGGTAGGCTGCGGCGCATAGCGCGCAGCTTTCGCAGCAGTCGCGCCAGCCGTTTGCGTCGCATGGCCATTTCTTTGGCCTGCCGTCCATCACTCCGCGCCAGCACATACAACTCGCCCTCGTGCTCGTACAACTTCACCTGCACGCTCTCGCGTACCTTCTGCCACGGCAGATCCAACCACTTCTTCTCGTGCTTGTTGATCCGGCCTTTCGGCGTTCCCACCAGGTAGAACATCTCTCGACCCGGTTCCCGCATCTGGCGCAACATGGCTTCGGTGGGAATGCCGCGATCCATCACCCACACTCGCCGTGCTTTCCCGTAGGTCTTTTCCATGTGATTCAGAAACGGTTTCAGGGTCTTGTGTTCCGACGTGTTGCCGTCCATGACTTCGTAGGCCAGAGGAAAGCCGTCCGGCGTCACCACCAGCGCGATCACTACCTGTAAACAGTCCGGCCGGCTGTCGCGACTGTACCCACGCTTGGCTTTCGGATTCTCCTCCATCTCGCCTTCGAAGTACGTGCTGGTCAGGTCGTACAACAACACTTCGAAATCGGCGTGAAACAATTCACTCCACTTCTGCTTTAGCCAGATAAACAGATCTTGTTTGTGTTCCAGCACCCGATCCAGACACCGATACAAACGGTCCTTGTCGGCGACCACGAAGTTCTCTTCCAGCAGTGTATCCATGGCGCTTTCGACAAACCAGTGCCGATGTAGCCGGAATTCGCTGCCAGGCTCCAGCAACCGGTTCACCACCAGCAGCCGCAGCACCTTCTCCCAACTCACCTTCTCCCGGCCTTCCGGCAAACGCTCTCCCCAGAACTCGCTCAGCCCCAACTGATGCCAAAGCTCGCTGGCCAGCCAACAGTTGCCGAACGGCCGCGGGCGTCGCAACTCCAACCCGCTGAGTTTCACTTGGATACTATCCACAGCATCTTCCGGCAGAGGCCGATCTTCCGGAAACAAGCTCAGCTCGGTGTACTGTTGCTTCTCCTCATCGAACACCGACAATGTCTTGCGCCACGACGCCTGCTGCTGATCGTTGATCTCACCCAGATACAGAACTGTCCGTTGAACGGTTTTGTCGGCGGAGATCCGCTGTTCTCTACAATGCTGAAGTAGCGGTGATCCTTGCCGTCCTTCTTCCGATTTGTGCTCCGCAAGAACAAGGCAACAGCAGAATGCCAGAAACACGAACGCTATGGAAGAGGGTAGGTCTTCACTCTGCGTTTTTCTGAAGACCCGTGTTGCAGTCGCTCGAGTTAGGCCTCACACCCTGGGCAAAATGCCCCTGGAGTGCGAAAGTCAGGTTAGTCGCGATTTCGCGGAAACGGGCTGAAGCCGGACGCCCCGTCAAGACGTCTCGACACAAGCATCGACGCTCCCCGGCGGGAGCGTCCCTTGCGCCAGGAACCTGTGTGTCGGCTGCTTGCAGTGCTCGGAAAGCTGAGCTGGTTCCGCCCAGCGCCGGCACGATTGCCGGCGCGGCAAGCACGAGTGCTTGCGCCACGTCCGAGCCTGCAGAATCTGCGGTTTACGCCAAGGTTCCTGGAGAGTGTCGAGACGGCAGACACGAGTACGAGGGTCCGCGCCACGTCGGACCGTCAGAATCGTCGCAATAGGCGAAGGCGGTCGCGATGCTACTGCCGCAAATGGTTGCGAAGCTTTCAACCGTGCCGCGTCAGAGACTCGTCCCCACAACGCTTCAGCCGGCTACCTCGAGCGAGCGCCGAGTCGTGATCGATTCCAACCAGGCGGCCGAGGGTACTGTGGCCGAGCGGTCGTATTCGCAGACGGACAAACGGATCCAGCACCGGATAGAGGTGATGACCGCGAAAACTCGTCTCCGTCGACGGGCAGTACCTCCTGCTCTCTGAAGGCGGAGAGCGAAGGAAAATCGCCGTACAGCGCTTATAGTCCGGATTTTTTCCAGAGATCGTCCACGCGGCGCTTTACGTCGGCAGGCATGCCGATCACCCCCGGCCACGGCCGTGTGAATCCCTCTCCCGGCCATTTACGAGTCGCGTCGATCCCCATCTTCGATCCGTAATTCGCCAGGCGGCTGGCGTGATCCAGCGAGTCCACCGGACCCAGCACGAACTGGATGTCGCGCTCGGGATCGATGTTGTTCAGAGCTTTCCATGCCACCTCGCTGTAGTTCTGTACATCCACATCCTCGTCGACGACGACGATGACCTTCGAGAACATCGCCTGCCCCGTGCCCCAGATGGAGTGCATCACCTTGCGCGCGTGGCCCGGGTACGACTTTCGGATCGACACCAGAATCAGGTTGTGGAACACGCCCTCCGGGGGCATCGCGATGTCACGCACCTCGGGCAGTTGCAGCCGCATGAGCGGGAGGAAAATGCGCTCGATCGCTTTGCCCATGTAGTAGTCCTCCATCGGCGGCGGACCGACGATAGTGGTGGCATAGATCGGGTCCTCGCGTTGAGTCACGCAGGTGACGTGGAATACCGGATACTCATCGGCCAGCGAATAGAAACCGGTGTGATCGCCGAAGGGACCTTCGGTGCGCAGTTCGCCCAGCTCCACATAGCCTTCGAGCACGATCTCCGCATTGGCCGGTACCTCGAGATCGGACGTCTGGCATTTGACCATCTCCACAGGACTTTGCCGCAGGAACCCCGCGATCATCATTTCGTCGAGGTCGGGCGGCAGGGGCAGAATCGCCGAGTACATGGTGGCAGGGTCGGCGCCGATCGCGACCGCGACGTCCATGCGCGGACGCCCGTGGTGCTGCATCCGGCGATAATGTTCGGCTCCCTGCTTATGCGTCTGCCAGTGCATGCCAGCGGTGCGCTCGTCGTAGACCTGCATCCGGTACATGCCGCAGTTGCGCTTGCCCGTGTCCGGATTCCTGGAGAAGACCATAGGCAAAGTGATGAAGGGGCCGCCGTCTTCCGGCCAGCATTTCAGCACCGGATAATCGAGCAGGGAAAACCGGTCGGTCTTCACCACCTCCTGGCAGGCGCCTTTCGAGACGGTCTTTGGAAAAAAGGCGCCCATCTCCGCGAGCTTCGGCAGCATTTTCAGTTTCCCGACGAGTCCCTGCGGCATGCGCATCTCCAGGAACTCCACAATCCGCGCGGCGATCTCGTCCACAGAATCGACCTCCAGGGCAATTTGCATCTTGCGCATCGAGGCGAAGGAGTTGATGAGCACGGGGACGCTATGCCCCTTGGGTTTCTCGAACAGCAGGGCCGGACCTCCCTGCTTCACCGCGCGATCGGCAAACTCGGTGATTTCGAGGATCGGATCGACCTCGGTGGCAATGCGTTTCAGTTCCTGGTGCTTCTCCAGCGCGCGGATGAACTCGCGCAGGTCGCGATAGGCCATAAATAACGAGTATGCACCAGCCACGCCCGCTGCCGTGTCGGCGGCGCACATCAGTTATGATTGGTATTTAAGACCAACACATCCTGAGGAGCAAGAATGTTCAATCGCGTTGCGTTCGTCACCGGCGCCAGTCGCGGAATCGGGCGCGCCACGGCGCTCACACTGTGCCGCGCCGGATTCGACATCGTCGTGGCGTCGCCCGAGATCGAGAAGAACGAGGAAGTCGCCGCGGAGATCCGCGCGTGCAGCGGTGAAGCCCTTACGGTGAACCTCGATGTGACGAATGCCGACTCCGTGAAGGAAGCTTTCGGCAAAGTGCTGAAGGACAGAAGCCGCATCGACGTCCTCGTAAACAATGCCGGAATTGCCCGCGACGGACTGGCTGTCCGCATGAAACGCGCCGACTGGGACCTGGTGCTGCGCCTGAATCTCGACGGCGCCTTCCTCTGCACCCAGCAGGTCCTGCCCGCGATGATGAAGAATCGCTGGGGCAGGATCATCAACATTTCTTCGGTGGTCGGACAGGCGGGCAGCGCCGGGCAGGTAAACTACGCCGCATCCAAGGCCGGACTCATCGGTCTTACCAAGGCGCTGGCGCAGGAAATGGCCAGCCGCGGCATCACCGTGAATGCGGTCGCTCCCGGCTATATCGCCACGGATATGACTTCGGTTTTGCCGGAAGACGTAAAGGGTAAGATTTTATCGTCGGTCCCCATGGCCCGCATGGGTCGTCCGGAGGATATCGCGGCCGCCGTGAAATTCCTGGCTAGTGAGGACGCTTCCTACATCACCGGGCAGGTATTGGCCGTCAACGGCGGCATGTACATGTGATTAGTAGCGTGACCGTCGGGCTTGCGTGCCGCTAAGTCCCCAGGTAAAGCACGTGTACGTAGGTGCCGGTGCGCGGATTGTAAGCAAGGTACCAACCGTCGTGGTCGGGATCCTCGTAAATCAAGATCTGATCGCTGTTCCACAACCAATCATCGGTATATGCGTAATCGAACGGCGCCACGCTGAAAGCATAGTTTCCGATCCAGAAGCGCTCGCGGTTGCCGCGTTCGATCCGGTAAAGATGCCTCGGACCGAAGCCTCCGACAAAACGCCCATGTTCATAAGGGCGGTTCAGATGGAATCGTGGGTCGTTGCGTTCGTAATCATGCCCTACCCAGCGTCCGTCGGGGTGCACATGCGGCGCTTCCGGATGCTCCTCGCGGTCACGAAAGCCGTGTTGCTCGCCTGCCGGACGCTGGCCGGGAGCAGCCACGGCGGGCGCCCGCTGCTCGCTTCCCGAACGCTGCGGCGGAGCGGCCGGCGGCGTCCGTTGGTCGCTCCTGACCGGCGGAGGGCCGTGCGGCGGCACGTATCCGCCGCCGACGCCACGCTGCTCGCGGTCGCGCCGGGTTTGTGCTCCGGCCGCCAACGATAGCACCATCACTACCGACACAGCGCTCACCAGACTCCGCATCCTATCTCCTAGGTCAAGCGACCTGCTCGTAGGTCAAGCGACCTGCTCGGTAACCGGAGTCACCGGATTGGCGGCGTCTTCCAGCGAGCAGCCTCGATGTCCGCAGTTGCAGGAGATCTCCATGGTACCTCCCGCGTCCTCGCAGTACTGACTGCAATACTTTTTGTCTTCAGGCGCTTGGCAGTTGCATGCCGGGTGTGCGCATTTCTTCGTCTCGGCCATAGGTGCCTCCTCAGGCGTCACTCGCCGAATGAAGTGCAGTTATCAGACCAACGTGCGCGGCAAGGCGACAGAGGACGGTGGTTGCCGGTTCCCGGGGTGTTCCGGCACGTCTGCGATGCGGGTTGGTGCCACCGAGCACGGCTATCGCGCCGCCGGGTCTGACAAGCTGGAAACGAGGTATCGACAATGAATATGGAAACTTTGCGCGACCTTTACGTCAAGGAACTGCACGAGCTTTACGGTGCGGAGCAGCTCCTGGTGAAGGAACTGCCCAAGCTGGCCGACAAGGCCGAATTGCCGGAGCTGCGGCAGGCCATCGAATCGCACCTCGAAGAGACTCGCAAGCATGTTTCCCGCCTCGAGCAGGTGTTCCAATCCCAAAACGACAAGAAGGGAACCAAGAAGAGCAAGGCGCTGGACGGCATCCTGGCCGAAGTGGCCGAAGACCTGCCGCGGCAGGCCGGCCCCCTGGTGCGCGACGCCGCCATCATCGCCGGTTGCCAGCAGGTGGAGCATTGGGAGATTTCGATGTACGGCACGCTGCATTCCTACGCCACCCACCTGGGCTTGCAGGAATCGGCCGACTTGCTCCAACAAACGCTGGACGAGGAGCACGCCGCCGACCGCAAGCTCACCGAGATCGCTGTCAAACGAGTGAACACCGAAGCCTCTCGCGCCGCCTGACGCATCTGCGCTTGCCAATTCCGCCCCGGAGGAAGTCGAGCCACCGGTGCGGCACGAAAGTAGACTGGCGATTCGCCGGCGCTCCCGGGGCCCCTCCACTCCGGCAGCGCCGGCTTTTTTGATTAGATTCTTCTCTTTCACCCGGTGCATCCAATCCCGTAATGGAGCCACTGAACGAAACACTTGTCGAAAGCATCGACCGCTACATTGAGGATCTGTTTGTGCCGCCCGATCCAGTGCTGGCTCGGAACATTGAGGCGGCCGACGCCGCGGGACTGCCCGCGATCCAGGTGTCGCCCAATCAAGGCAAGCTGCTTTACCTGATCGTCAAAATGGCACAGGCGAAGCGCCTCCTGGAGATCGGCACGCTGGGCGGATACAGCACCACCTGGATGGCGCGTGCCTTGCCTCCGGGAGGCGCCCTGGTCACGCTCGAACGCGACCCCCATCACGCCGCCGTCGCACGCCGGAATCTGGATCAGGCCGGAATCGGCCACATCGTGGAAATTCAAGTGGGCCCGGCCGCAGATTCGCTTCGATCCCTCATCGCCGCGGGCGTTCCTCCGTTCGACTTCGTATTTATCGACGCGGACAAAGCCGGCTATGCCGGGTACCTCGACCTCGCACTCGAACTCTCGCGACCGGGCACCGTGATCGTGGCCGACAACGTCATTCGCAATGGATTGGTACTGCGCTCCGACCTGCCGGATGAACACGACCGCGGCGCGCAAGCCTACAACCGGGCGATCGCCGGTCATCCGCGTCTCGAGTCGATCATCCTGCCCATCGTGCGCCGCCGCATCGACGGCATGTCGATCTCAATCGTACGCTGAGCGGAGAGGTGCGATAATGAGGGGCACGGGCGCGTAGCTCAACGGATAGAGCATCGGTCTTCGGAACCGAGGGTTGGAGGTTCGATTCCTCTCGCGCCTACCATTCCCCTACTTCAGCATCGCCGCCGCGGACTGCTCCACGATCCACAGCAGGCGTCCATTCTCCGGCTTAATCAACTGCGCCGGGAGTTGCGCCGGTTCGTAGGGACCCTCCAACACTCCCTTTAGCGCCAGAGCCTTATCCGATCCGCTGACCATGAACATCACCAGGGCCGCATGGTTGATCACCGGCGCCGTGAGGGTGATGCGGTCCGTGAAAAGCTTGCCCACCCACGTCGAGACCACCAACCGGTCGCCCGGGTTCAGCGCGGTGGTGCCGGGGAATAGGGACGCGGTGTGGCCTTCCGATCCCATGCCGAGCATCACCAAATCGAATGCCGGGAGTTGGCCGGGGGCAAGCCCGAATGCGGTGCGGAGTTGCGCTTCGTAGAGCGTGGCCGCTTCCGCCGCATCGGACTTCTCACCGAGAATTCGGAAGACCTGTTCCGGTTTGGCGCCAATTTTCGAGAGTAGTGATTCATTGGCCATCCGGTAGTTGCTGTCCGGATGACCGGGTGGGACGTGACGCTCGTCGCCCCAGAAAAACCGCATGCTGCCCCAGGGAAGATCGGGATTCCTGGTGAGCAACGCGAACAGCCCTTTGGGAGTCGATCCTCCGGACAGGGCGACGTCGAAGCGGCCCTTCGCCTTCACCGCCTGGTTGACCGCTTTCACGAATTCGTCGGCGGCCTTTTGGAAGAGGGACGACGTATCCGGAACGCGAACCACCTCGGGTGTCACTGCACCACCGCCTCGAGTTCGGTGGGAGAAGTGGCGGCGGTAATCTTTTTGTGGGCGGCTTTCTTCTTCTTTTTTGACTTTTTCGAAGACTTTTTATCGGCCTTCTTCTTGACCGCGACTGAGTCCACGGAATCGGCCAGCTTCTTCGGCGTCTCACCCCAGAGCCGGAAGCCGCCGAGAAAGGCGTTGGCATTGCTGCCTGGCTTGACGGTGTCCGGCCACTTCTCGATCAGCCGCGCATTCCCGCCGCCGAGCACCACATACTCGGCCTCCAGCGCCGTTTTCAGGCGGTCGATGACGTCCATGACGGCTTTGCGCCATCGCTTCTTGCCCATTCGATCCAGGGCGCGCTGGCCGACGTAGTCTTCGTAGCTGCGGCCCTTCTTGTACGGCAGGTGCGCCAGTTCCATCGGCTCCAAAATGCCGTTGACGATCATCGCCGAGCCTAGCCCCGTGCCCAAACCGAGGAACAACATCCGGCCGCCTTCATAGCTGCCCAGCGCCTGCATTGCGGCGTCGTTGATGACCTTCACGGGGCACCCGAACGCCTTTTCGAAGTTGAAACCCACCCATCCCCTGCCCAGGTTATGAGGTTCCACGACCACTTGATTGTGCAGAACCGGGCCGGGATAACCCACCGTCACCGCCGAGTACTTGCAGTCCACAGCGGCCTTCTTCACCGCGGCGACCATCTTCGCGGCCGACATTTTCGGGCCCGACGGCAGTTTGATCGGCTCGGTTTGACCCGTGCAGAGCAGTTTCAGGTGGCTTCCGCCAACGTCGATTACCAGGATGCCGGTGTTCGTTTTCTTCGATTTCATGAGATGCCTCGTGGGTGCTACGAATTCGATCCGAACTTGTGAAGAAGGCGGGTAACCAGCGCGGTCCACCCGGTCTGGTGGCCGGCGCCGACACCCCGCCCGGAGTCTCCATGGAAATGCTCGTAGAACAGAATGAGGTCGCGCCAATGCTCGTCGTCGGCGTACCGGGTTTGATCGCCGTGGCAGGGCCGGCGGCCCGCCTCATCCGGCAGGAACAGTCGCGTCAACCGTTCCGCGAGTTCTTCGGCGACCGCTCCGAGATTCATCATCCTCCCGGATCCCGCCGGACACTCCACCTGGAAGCGGTCTCCGTAGTAGTGATGGTACCGCTGCAGGGCCTCAATCAGGAGATAGTTAAGGGGGAACCAAATCGGCCCGCGCCAGTTGGAATTGCCTCCGAACAGGGCTGTAGTCGATTCGCCCGGGTCGTAAGCGATACTGAACACGCCCCAGCGGGTTTTCGCGGAAAACGGATTCTCGCGGTAATACCGCGATAGCGATCGAATGCCGAATGGCGAGAAGAACTCGTCTTCGGAAAGCGCGTACTTCAGCACCCGCTCGAGTTGCGGGCGTGAAGGAATCGAGAGCAGCCTCATACCGTTCGATGCCTTTCCGATCTGCTGGCCCAAATCGGGGCGGTTATCGAGGAACCACTGCATCCGTTTTCGAAAACCGGGCAGCCGCTCGATCACCTCCTCTTCCAGCACCTCCACCGCGAACAGCGGCACCAAGCCGACGATCGAGCGGGTCAGCATCCGGTAGCGGTTGCCGAAGATCTCGATCTTGTCGTAGTAGAAACCGTCCTCGTCGTCCCAGAGGCCGCTGCCGCCCAGGCGATTCATAGCGTCCGTGATGGCGACGAAGTGCTCGAAGAACTTCGATGCGATGTCCTCGTAAGCGGCGTCGTGGGAAGCCAGTTCCAGCGACATCCCGAGCATTGTCAGACAAAAGAACGCCATCCACGCCGTTCCGTCGGCTTGCGCGTAGTTCACACCCTCGGGGAGCGCCTGCGACCGGTCGAACAGGGCGACGTTGTCCAACCCGAGGAATCCGCCGGCAAACAGATTTTTGCCGCTCGGATCCTTGCGATTCACCCACCAGGTGAAATTCAACAGCAGCTTGTGCATGGCGCGTTCGAGAAAGAGTGTGTCGCGCTCGCCGCGGCCGTTGCAGATCTTGTATACACGCCAGCATGCCCAGGCATGCACTGGAGGATTGACGTCCCCGAGCGCGAACTCGTGGGCCGGCAACTGCCCGTTGGGGTGCATGTACCACTCGCGCAAGAGGAGCAGCAATTGATCTTTGGCCAACTGTGGATCGATGGTCGAGATTGCCACCATCTGGAACGCGTGGTCCCACGCCGCAAACCACGGATACTCCCACTTGTCCGGCATCACCAGAACGTCGCGGCAGTGGAGGCTCGCCCACTCGGAATTGCGGCCGCGCAGGCGGTCGGCAGGCGGAGTGGGCTGGCCCGGATCGCCGGACAGCCAATCCTTGATGACGTATTCGTAGTATTGCTTCGACCAGAGGAGACCCGCATACGCCTGCCGCGCCACTTGCCGGCGCTCGCCACACAGGCTTGCCGGCAGCTTCGCGTCGTAGAACTCATCCGCTTCGCGAATCCGGTCCGCGAAGACCTGGTCGAACCCGGGACCAAAAGGATCGGCGGGCGCCTCGTCTTCCGCGTAGAGCCGGAAACGTGCGCTGAACGACCCGTCGCCGGGGATGTCGAGGACGTAGTGTACGCCCGCCTTAGTGCCCGATAAAGATGGATTCGTCACTCCGGACTTGCCATCGACGATGTGCTCGTGAAAAGCGTCTTTGACGTACGGGCTCGGGTTCGACGTACCGCAGAGGCGCGTGAAGTTGGTTTCGTTTTCGGTAAACAGGAGCGCCGAAGGCTGTTCGATCGCAAAACAGAAGTTATTCAGCGTGCCGTGCTTCGCCCGGATACGGTCGGTATCGCCATTCAAAACCGGCTTGGGGCCGTAACCCTCACCGCTTCGCCCCCAAGACCACGTATTTCGGAACCACAGCATCGGGATGAGGTGCAGCGCCGCGCGGTCGGGGCCGCGGTTCAAGGCCGTGATGCGGATCAAAATGTCGTTCGGCCCGGCCTTGGCATATTCCACGACGATATCGAAGTAGCGGTTCTCGTCGAACACTCCCGTATCGAGCAGTTCGAATTCCGGATCATTCTTTCCCCGGTTGCGATTCTCGGACACCAGCAGGCTGTACGGAAACTCGGCTTGCGGATACTTGTACAGCGCCTTCTGGTAGGAGTGCGTGGGGGTGGCGTCGAGGTAGTAGTAGCACTCCTTGACGTCCTCGCCGTGGTTGCCTTCGTCGTTCGTGAGGCCGAACAACCGCTCTTTGAGAATTGGATCCTTGCCGTTCCAAAGCGCGATGGCAAAACACAGGCGGCACTCTCGATCGCAGAGGCCCAGCAGTCCATCGTCACCCCATCGGTACGCCCGGCTGCGGGCGTGATCGTGGGGAAAGTAATCCCAGCAGGTGCCGGCGGGCGAGTAATCCTCCCGCACGGTGGACCACTGCCGCTCGGGCAGGTACGCTCCCCACCGTTTCCAGTTCTTCTCGCGGCTGGCGTCTTCCTCCAGCCGCAGCACTTCAGCAGGCGTACTCATGGGCGCTGGGGTGGCCGGCGCCTTTCGCCTGTCACGCTACGATTTCTGTTCTTCATGGCCGCCGAACTGGTACCGCAGCGCCGAGAGCACCTTGCCCGCGAACACATCCTCGCCGCGCGACGCGAACCGCTGATACAGTGCCGCGCTCAACACGGGCGCCGGCACCGACTCGTCGATAGCCGCCGTAAGCGTCCAGCGTCCCTCGCCCGAATCCGCGACGTGCCCGGAGAAGCTTTCCAGTTCCGGAGCATCGAACAGGGCCTGAGCCGCTAGATCGAGCAGCCACGACGAGATCACGCTGCCCCTCCTCCATACTTCAGTGATGTCGGCAAGATTGAAGTCGTACTGGTAGCGGCTCGGGTCGCGAAGGGGTGCAGTCTCGGCGTCTTCCTTGCGCTGCTGGCCGCCTGCATTGGCGTGCTTCAGGATATTCAAGCCTTCGGCGTAAGCGGCCATCATGCCGTACTCGATGCCGTTGTGCACCATCTTGACGAAGTGCCCGGCCCCGGACGGCCCGCAGTGCAGATATCCCTGCTCGGCACTGCCTTCCGACTTTTCCCTGCCCGCAGTGCGGTCGATAGTGCCCCGGCCAGGAGCCAGCGTCTTGAAGATGGGGTCGAGATGATCCACGACATCTTTCGGCCCCCCGATCATCTGACAGTAGCCGCGTTCCAACCCGTGCACTCCGCCCGAAACGCCGACGTCGACATAGCGGATGCCGCGCGCTTCCAATTCCTTGGCGCGCCGCAGGTCGTCGATGTAGTACGAATTGCCGCCATCAATGAGGATGTCACCGGGCTCCAGCAACGATGCGAATTTGGCGAGCAGTCCGTCCACTGCCGCCGCCGGCACCATCAACCATACCGGCCGCGGCGGCTTCAACAGCTTCACGAATTCCTCGAGCGAAGACGCTCCTACCGCCCCCTTATCGGAAAGGCTCTTGATGATCGCCGGATCGCGGTCGGTAACCACGCATTCGTGCCCGCTCCGCAGCAGGCGGCGCACGATATTCGCGCCCATTCGACCGAGACCGACCATCCCGAGTTGCATGCTATACCGCTCCTTGTATGAGTTCCGCCAACTGCCGCAGGCCCGCCGCGACGTCGGGACCCAGATGGGCCCGCAAAGCGCGCCGGTCGCGCTCCGCCAACACCTGGAAATCGCCCCGCGCCTGCGCGGCTTTTACGGTGCCGAAGGTGTAGGTCTGCCCGGGAACCTTCACGTCGGTGGCATCGTCGCAGGTGATCTGCAGGAAAACGCCGCTGTTCGGCCCGCCCTTGTAGGCTTGACCGGTGGAGTGCAGGAATCGCGGTCCGAAGCCGAGGCAAGTGGCAACCTGTTTGCGGTCGCGCACCTGGAGCCGCATCGCCTGCAGCGCCGCTTCGTGAGCTTCGTTCATCTCGAGGTAGGCCAGCAGAGCGAAGTAGTCGCCGGCACTCAGTCGCCCCAGGTGAGCCTTCAAATAACCGGCGACCGTCCGATCGCCTCCCGCCGCAGCCTTCAACGCCGCCGCGTTCTTCTCGTCCGCGAACAACTTGATGCCGTTGCCTTCAAAAATCGGCGACTCGGGAGCCAGATGCCCTGTCTTCTCGTACTCATCGGTCAGTTGTTTTGTGGCGATCTTGCTAGCCTCTACGTCGGGCTGGTTGAACGGGTTGATCTCCAGGATCGAACCGGCCACGGCGGTCGCGATCTCCCAGCGGAAGAACTCCTCCCCAAGGTTGTACGCCTCTCTCACCGAGATCCGCACCACGGGGTGTCCCGCCTTTTCGAGCACGTCCACTACCTGATCCTGCGCCGCATCGGGCGCCGATTCAAGGCGCAGGTAAGCAAATACCCGATCCCTGCCGTAAACCTCCGGCACGCCGGGCTGCTCCCGATCCACAGGGATAATGCCCTTCCCGGTCTTGCCGGTGGATTCCGCGATCAACTGCTCCAGCCACGCCCCCAAGTCGTGAATGCCGGGCGATGAAATCAGCGTCAGCTTGTCGCAGCCGTGCTTCGCGCAGACGCCCAGCACCAGCCCGAGCATCACCCCTGGATTCTCTGCCACCGGCACTGTGGCGGCGCAGGCGTGCACCATCTCTTCGGTGGAACTGAGGAAGCGCGGCACGTCCACCCCCATCACCGCCGCCGGAACCATGCCGAAATCGGAGAGCGCCGAGTAGCGCCCGCCGATGCTCTTCAGGCCGAAGAAGATGTGCGCGAAATGGTCGGCTTCGGCGACCTTCTGCATCTTCGAGCCGGGATCGGTGATGGCGATGAAGCGCTGGGGCGCCTTCTCTGCTCCGACGGTTTGCTGCACGCGATCGAAGAAGTATTGCTTGAAAATATTGGGTTCGAGCGTTCCACCCGACTTGCTCGACACAATGAAAAGGGTACTCGCGAGATTGATTTTCTTTTCCGTAGCGAGCACCTGCGCCGGGTCCGTCGAGTCGAGCACGTGGAGTTCGGGGTACCCGGACACCTTCCCGAAGGTCATGCGCATCACCTCGGGACAGAGGCTCGATCCGCCCATGCCCAGGAGCAGCGCATGTTCGTAGCCGGCCGCTTTGACCTCCTGGGCAATGCTCTTCAGGTGCGGGATGTGAGCGAGCTGGTCGTCGGTGATGCCCAGCCAGCCGACCCACTGGCTCTCGTCCGTGCCTGACCAGAGCGAAGTGTCGCCCCGCCACAACTTCTTGGCGTTGTCGTTGGTCTTCCAGTCTTCCAGCGCAGCCTTCACGCCAGCGTCGATGGCGGCGGGAAGATGATAGCTCTGCCGGTTGATCTTCACCGAGGCCGTGCCGGTGGCCTGCAGCAGCGCGTCGAAGGCAGTCTGAAACTGCTGCAGTCCGTCCTCGAGCAGTTTGTCGGTGACGGCCTTCATGGAGACGCCCGCGGCCTCGAGGTTTTTCATCACCTCATGGGCGGCTGCCACATCCTCGATCAGGCTGGCACGCAACTCGCCATGATCGCGGAAGGCGTTGAAGGTGGCCGGTGGAATGGTATTGACCGTATCCGGGCCGATCAACTCTTCCACATAAATGACGTCGCGGTACGACGGATTCTTGGTGCTGGTGCTAGCCCACAACAGCCGTTGCTTCTGCGCACCCTGGCGCGCCAACGCCATCCACCGCGAGCTGCTCAGGATCTCATTGGAACGTTCGTAGGTGACCTTGGCATTGGCGATCGCCACCTTTCCGGCAACGCCGGCGGCCTTGGCCGCCGGATTGCCGTCAATCACCGAGTCGATGCGGCTGACGAAGAAGCTCGCCACGCTGGCGACGTGGCTGATGTCGTGCCCCTGAGCCGCCCGCGCCTCCAGCCCCGCGATATAGGCGTACGCTACTTGCTCGTAAACCGCCTGCGAGAACAGCAGAGTCACATTGACGTTGATGCCTTCACTGATCAGTCTCTCGATCGCCGGAATACCCTCGGCAGTGCCAGGAACTTTGACCATGAGGTTGGGGCGGTTGACCGTCTTCCACAAGCGGCGCGCCTCTTCCAACGTGCCTTCCGTGTCACGCGCCAGGTTGGGAGAAACTTCGAGACTCACGTAGCCGTCGCGCGTTTCGGATGATTCATACACGGGACGCAGCGCATCCGCGGCCGACTGGATGTCGCGGATCGCAATCTGCTCGTAGAGGGCCTTGGCGTCAAGATTGCGCGATGCCGGATCGTCCAGGACGTCCTTATAATCAGAGCTCCCGGCAATCGCCTTCTCAAAGATGGCGGGATTCGAAGTGACTCCACGCAATCCGTCTTCATCGATGAGGCGCTGCAGTTCGCCGCTGGTAATGAGGCTGCGGCGGATGAAGTCGAGCCAGACAGACTGGCCGAATTGCCCCAGGGCCCGAAGCGGATTGGCCGTGGAGACCGCATGCGTGGCGCTCTGCGTCATTCAGTATCCCCTCTCGTGGCTTTCGTGGTCCCAGTGTATCGCGCCCATCCGTTTCCGGATGTGGGAACCGGTACACGCATCCCGGCGCACCGCAGTATTATACATGGCGTAATCGCTACCGCCACCATGGACTGGTACCGTAGTGAGATGCCCTCTTACCCTCAAATAGAGAAGATGCTGACCGAGGCGATCGGCCTCACCCAACCGCCGGTCGCTATCTCGGTTACAGACGAGTTACCCGCGGGGGTGCCGGTGTGGTCGGGTGCCAGTCCCGCCGGTTGCCGCTTCTGGCAGGAGGCCGGCTCGCGAGTGTTCGCCACCACCGCAGGCGATCACGAACGCTGCGCGATCGGCCAGTACACGCACGCCCTGGAGATGAGCCCCGGCGCCTCCACCGATTTACAGGACACACTCAAGGTATTTGCCGATCTCACCTATGTCCGCGACGAGGATCTGGCGGCCATTCCCGTCCTCCAGGCGAAGGGCCGGTACGTCATCTACGGGCCGCTGGCGCAGATGCCCGTTCCCGCTGCCGTGGTGCTGCTGTTCGTCAAGGCGTCGCAGACGCTGATTCTTTCCGAGGCCTCGCAGCAATTGGAGGGCGGCCTGCCCCCCGCGATGGGCCGACCCGCATGCGCGGTAGTTCCCCAGGCGTCCAACACCGGCCGTTCGGCGCTCAGCCTGGGATGCTGCGGAGCGCGCGCCTATCTCGACATTCTGACGGATGATGTCGCGCTGTACGCCGTCCCAGGAGCATCCATTGAAGCATTCACGGATCGCGTGGTCGCGTTGTCCAAGGCGAATGGGATCCTGACGCAATTCCATCAGATCCGGCGAAGGGATATCGAAGCGGGCAAACAGCCGACGATTAAAGAGTCGCTGGCGGCGATGTCGGGCAGTTAGCACTGCGACCGGTTGATAAGTCCCCAAAGTGGGGTGGGGCAGGCTTCAGACTGCTCGCGACTTCAGTCGCGATTCTGCCGGTGCGGGCTGAAGCCCGTAGCAGGCTGAAGACCCGCCCCACAGAGCAGCAGAGCCGCAACCAAAAATTTTTGCGGACGCCCCGGCAAAAAGTCTCGACACGAGTGTCGAGACGGCAGGCAGGAGTGCCAGCGCCACGTCGGACCGTCAGAATCGTCGCCATGGGCGAAGGCTTAAAGGGCTGGTCGTACAAAGAACCAAATCAAGCGGTTAGAGACGTCTGTCGCGCCGACAATCGTGTCGACACCTGGCGATCGTCATCGCGATGGAACGCCTACGGCAGTGCGAACGCGGTCAGCACCGCGTCGTGCCCGGAGCCCGTGGCGATCACCACCAGTTGCCGTCCGTCCGGCGTGCGGTAGGTCATCGGAGTGCCACCCGTGCGCCGGCCTAACGAGTAGGTCCACAGGTCCTTGCCGTTAGCGGTGTCCACGGCGTGGAGCGCGGTGTCGCCGCCCCCGCAAAAGATCAGGCCGGACCTGGTCACGATCGCTCCCTGAGCTCCGGGGACTCCAAGTTTCTCCGGCAGCGCCGCGCCTTTCAGTTCGGGCCTGGCGCGCAGGCGAGCGTCGTCGCCGAAGGGCACGCGCCAAACGATCTCTCCCTTGTTCAAATCGATGGCGGTGAGGTGCCCGTACGGACCTTTCAACAGCGGAAGTCCGTTGTGAAAAGTTGGACTCACCTGCTCGCCCACATACTCCGCATCCAACTGCCCCGGCAACTTCTGTTCCACCTTTTTCAGACGAGCGATGGCGGGCGTGTTGCTTGATTTCACGTAGAGGATACCGGTTGACGGATCGAGCGCGCCTCCGCCCCAGTTGGCCCCGCCGATCACGCCGGGCCGCATGAAGGTGCCCTGTAAGCTCGGCGGCGTAAACATCGGGCCGAGCCGGTATTTCTGCATCTCGGTCCGCGCCTCGTTCCTCAATTCGGGCGTGAGGTCGAACGCGTCGTCGAGCGACACCCCCTGCTCTTCGAACGGAGGCGGCCGCGTCGGAAACGGCTGCGTAGCCGCGGCGAGTTCTCCGGGCACATCGCTCGCCGGAACCGGACGCTCTTCGATCGGCCACACCGGCTTACCGGTCATCCGCTCAAAAACGAACGCGAAACCCGTCTTGGTCAACTGCACCACAACTTCGGTCGACCTGCCCCCGACCTTCACCGTGGCCAGCACCGGCGGACCCGGCGGGTCGTAATCCCAGAGCCCGTGATGTACCAACTGGAAGTGCCATTTGCGCTTGCCCGTGGCCGCATCCAGACAAACCAGCGACTCCGCGTAAAGGTTGTACCCCTTGCGCGCGCCTCCGTAGAAATCGTTGCTCGGCGTGCTCACGGGCAGGTAGACCAGACCGTGCGCGGCATCGAGCGTCATGGGCGCCCAAACGTTGGTGTGGCCGGTGGTCCGCTCCGATCCGCCCACCCAGGTCTCGATACCGGGCTCGCCCGCCAGCGGCACCGTGTGGAACGTCCAGACCAGTTTGCCCGTCCGCGCATCGAATGCACGGACATCGCCCGGCGGATCGCGGGGGTAAATCAGCCGGTCGGCCACGCCGTTTCCAACAATCACCAGGTCCTTGTACACCACCGGCGGCGACGTGTTGGTGTAATGCAGGGGGTTGGTCTCCCAGCGTAGGTTCGACACCAGATTCACGATGCCGTTGTCTCCGAACTCGCGCGCCGGCTTGCCCGAGAGGGCATCCAGAGCGATCAGCCGGTAGCGGCTATTCAGGAAAAGCCGCAGTTTGTTTCCTTTCAGCTCGCGGTAGGCGGCGATCCCGCGATGAACAAAGCCTGTCCCATTCGGCACCTGTCCGTCCTTGTACGCCTCCGGATCGTACGCCCAGATCTCGTGGCCCGTCTCCGCGTCCAGGGCGGCGACGCGGTTGTATGGCGTGACCACATAGAGAATGCCATCGATCATGAGAGGCGTCGCCTGGAACACACCAGGGGTGGTGTTGTATGTTTCGTGAGCGGTTTCGTCCGTCCTCCACTCCCACACGACCTTCAACTTATTGACGTTGCCGCGTGTGATCAGAGTCAGCGGGGAGAAATGCGTCTCGCCCGGATCGCCGCCGTAATACTGCCATTCCTGCGCGGCCAGCGGAATCATCATCAGGGGAACGGCGAGTACGATCGCCTTCATGGACTCCTCCAGAACCGCGGCGAATAGCGCTCAGCATGCTTCTTCGCCGCATGAAACTGGTTCAGCAGTATACCTCAGACCGCAATCAAAATTGCCGTTTTCCTTCGAGAACAGGCTTAATATCGATCACGGGGGTGCCGTCGATCGCCTCCAGCGCCTCCAGCCGTAATGCCCCCTCCCCGACGGCCAGGACCGTGGCGCGATGAAGGCCCACCGGGTTCGGGCGATCGGGAGAGCGCGTGGCGAAAACTCCCGTCAGGTCGGCGGTCATGCATCCACGGGGACGTACTTTATGGGCGCCGCGGTCGGACTGGTGCAGCCAGGTAAGGATCCACACCTCGTGCCCTGCCTCGATTCCCTCCGCGCAGTCGCGGAAGGCGGGGAAGATCTCGATTCGGACCTCGGGCGCCCCTTCCCACGGCTGGCGGGGAGCGCCGTGGCGCTCCTTCAACGACGAATGCACAAGGCCGATAGGGGTTAGCTCATAGCTCATACCCGAGTTGCCCCGGCCGGCATAGCCTCCAGATACGGAGCCAGGAACGTGTTGAGGTCCATCTTTCCATTTTTCACCAGCACGGTCCCATCGACAAACACGAATTGCATGTCGCTTACGCCCAGGTTGCCGAAAAACGTACGCAGCCAGGGCTCGAGGTGATTGCGTGAAGCGTTTTCGGAACCGGCATGATAGCGTCGCCCGGCGGTGAGAAAGAACGTGGCCCTCTTGCCCTGAAGACCGCCCTGCATGCCGGAGGAGGTGAGGAGCATGGTCTTTCCAAAGTGAACGATCTGATCGGCCCACAACTTGAAACTGGCCGACGGCCCCCAATTGTGCATCGGAACTCCGATCGCATACTCGCTGGCCTCCAGCAACTCGGCGGCGAGCCTACTGGAGAGCGCGAGAAGTTCGTTTTGCTGAGGCGTGCGCGCCTCCGCCGGGGTATAGTTCGCCGCCACCCACGCGGCGCTGACCGGCGGAATCTCCATCGCCGCCAGGTCGCGGTAGATGATCTTTCCGCCGGGGTGCGCTGCCCGCCACCGGCGCGCGAATTCGCCGGTCAGGCGTCGCGAAACGGAGCCCGCGCCCATCGGGCTGGAGTCGATATGAAGCAGGATAGACATAGGTTTCTCCGGTTTCATTATACTCAACCTTATGGTTGAATATCAACCTGGCGGTTGAGCATCGTACAATCAGGGTATGCCCCGCAGCGCTTCCGGCAGGACCCTCGATCTCGTCTTCGGCGCGGTCGCCGACGCTACCCGCCGATCCATGCTCGACCGCCTGCGCAGCGGAGAGTTGACCGTCTCCGAACTGGCGCGTCCGTACGACATGAGCCTGAACGCCGTCTCCAAGCACGTGAAGACGCTGGAGCGCGCCGGGCTGGTCCGCCGCACCATCAAAGGCCGCGAACACTTTTGCCGGCTGGAGGGCTCGCGTCTTGAAGATGCCGCGGCCTGGATGAACGAGTACTCGGGATTCTGGAGCAGCCGGCTCGACGCGCTTGAAAAACACCTGGTGCGGAAGCGCAAGCGGAGCGTGCAGTGAACGGCCAGACGCTGGTTCTTCGAAGGATCCTCCCCGCAACTCGCGAGGAGGTCTACGACGCCTGGCTGGATGCCGACGGCATGCGCGAATGGATGTGTCCGGGCCCCGTGACCCGAAGCGAAGTCGCGTTGGATCCGCGTGTCGGCGGACGCTTCCGTATCGTCATGAGCGCACCCGGCGCCGAAATCGTGAACACCGGCGAGTACCGGGTCCTCGACCGCCCGGTCAAACTGCAGTTCACCTGGATCTCGTCGCGATGGGGTTCCCATGAAACCCTGGTCACCATCGAATTGCACGCCCGCCAGGACGAATGCGAACTGGTCCTGACGCACGAACGTTTTCCCAGCGACTCATCCATCGAACAACTGACAAAAGGGTGGAACCAGATGCTATCGAAACTCGCCGCGCGTTGGGCCTGATACCATCGAATTCGTGGCCGAAAGCCAGAGACTCCGCGAACTGCCCGCCGTCCACGAACTGGTGGAGAGCGTCTGCTCCGCCCTGCCGCGATTTCCCCGGCCCCTCGTGCTCGCGGAATCGCGCCGAGCACTCGACGAAATGCGTCGTGAGATTCTCGGGGGAGGTGCCGTCGATATCCGGGATGCCCGCGCACGTGTGGAAACGGCGCTGCTGGCGCTCGAACGGCCGTCGTTGCGCCGCGTCATCAATGCCACCGGCGTGGTCCTGCACACCAATCTCGGACGCGCGCCGTTAGGGCAGGTCTCAGTCCTCGACGGTTATTCCAATCTGGAATACGACCTGCGCGGGGGACGGCGAGGCAAGCGCGACGTGCACGTGTCCGGCCTGCTGGAGCGCTTGCTGGGCGCACCCGGCATCGCGGTGAACAACAACGCAGCGGCCGTGTTCCTCGCGGTTCAGGAATTGGCGGCCGGCGGCGAGGTGGTGGTCTCCCGCGGCGAACTCATCGAGATCGGCGACGGCTTTCGCATCCCCGACATCATGGCGCGATCCGGCGCCACGCTCCGCGAAGTGGGCACCACGAATCGCACCCACATTTCCGACTACGCCGCAGCCATCAACGATCGCACCCGCCTCCTGCTGCGCGTGCATCCCAGCAACTTCCGCATGGTCGGCTTCACCGCCCGCCCCGAACTCCGGGAGTTGGCCGGGTTGGCGCGCGAGCGCGGCGTCCCGCTCTACGAGGATCTCGGCAGTGGATGCGTAGCAGACCTGCGCCGGTTCGGCGTAGACGAACCGCTGGTGAGCGACAGCCTCGAGGCCGGCGCCGAACTGGTCTCGTTCAGCGGCGACAAACTGCTCGGCGGCCCGCAGGCCGGCATTCTCGCGGGGAAACCCGAGATCGTCGCGCGCCTGCGGCGCAACCCGCTCTTCCGCGCCCTTCGGCTTGACAAGGTGATCTACCAGACACTGGAAATCACCCTGCGCAATCTGTTGCTGGAGCGTTGGGATTGCATCCCAGCCCTAGCAATGATCCGGCAGAGCGATGGCGAGATCCGCGCTCGTTCGGAGACTCTGCTCGCCTCGATCCCCGGAATCCCTGCGGAACTGGTGGGCGGCCAATCGGTGATCGGCGGAGGCGCGACCCCCGAGCAGCCGATCCCGACCTGCCTGATTGCTATTGCGGCCAGCGATGTCGTAGCTGCGGAGCGTAGGTTGCGGTTGGGAGATCCGCCGGTAATCGTCCGCATCGAGGACGACCGCCTGCTCGTCGACCTCCGTACGGTGATGCCACACGAAGAGCGCGAACTTGCCGCGGCTCTTCGTGGATTGTCGAATCAGTGAATTAAGCGCGTTCCTGGTAGGTGCCTTCCGCGGTGTTGACGCGGATTTTCTCGCCTTCGGTGATGAAGGGCGGTACCTGCACCACGAGACCCGTCTCAAGTTTGGCCGGCTTGGTGACGTTGGAAACAGTGGCGCCCTTGAGTCCCGGTTCCGTCTCCACCACCATCAGGTCGACGGTTGGGGGCAGATCGACGCTCATCGGCTTGCCTTCGTAGAACTCCACCTTCACCTTCAACTGCGGGATGAGATACTGCACCGCGTCCCCGAGAAGGTCCTTCATGAGGTGCATCTGCTCATAGGTCTCGGTGTTCATGAAGTAGTAGTATTCGCCGTCGTCGTACAGGTATTCCATCTCCACTTCTTCAAGGATGGCTTTTTCCACCCGATCTTCCGACGAGAAGCGGTGCTCGGTCATGGTTCCGTTCTTCAGGCCGCGCATTTTGGCCTGGACGAAACCGCGCAGGTTCCCCGGTGTACGATGCGCCACGCTGAAGATGGAGTAGAGCTCGTTATTGAACTTGATCACCATTCCCGGACGCATTTGTGTTGCAGAAATCATGAAAATCCTCGATGCTGTGGAGTTTGAAACTCTTAGTATACCAAGGGCAGGTTTTTGACTGGCGTTCGCCTCCCGCTTTTGGCCGCCCGAAACTCGGATTACCGCGGCCGATAAGGCAGCGGGCACCGCGAAGGCAAGAATGATCGCCGGCAACACACCCCACCATCCCAAAAAGGACACAAAAACAATTACGAGCCAATAAGCGAAGAATATCGCCAGGATGATGAAGAGCAACTCAAAGACGTTCATGGCTCTTACTGAGAAGGACGAAGGTGCAAGCGCAAACGCGCAGAGAGGTGCGACGAATTCACTAGCGCGCGCGCGAAGTCCCCGCCAGCAGGCAGGTCAATCCACTCAGCCCCGCGACGAATAGCAGCGCCCAGCGAAGCGTATATGCCTGTGCCAGCATGCCGATCACCGGTGGACCCACCAGGAATCCGAAATACCCGGTCATCGATACGGCGGCGACCCCGGCTTGCGGTCGGTTGCCCGCGCGAGCGCCCGCCACGCTGCACACAATCGGGAAGATCGCGGAGAAGCCGAACCCCACGCACGCGAATCCGAGCAGCGTCGCGGGTACATTGCCGACCGCCAGGGCGCCCGCCAGCCCGAGCGTCGCGAGCACGCTGCCCCAGCGCACGGTAGACACCGCCCCGAGATGCTCGTGAAACCAATCGCCCGCGAGACGTCCCGTGGCCATGGTCAGCGAGAATACGGCGTAGCCCAGCGGCGCTACGGCGAGTCCGGCCAGTTGATTCAGATAGACGGCGCTCCAGTCCGCCATCGCGCCTTCGCCTACCAGGATGCAGAAGGCAATCGCGCCCAGCCCGAGCAGCGGGACCAGCAGGTCGCGCATCGGTTGCGGAACCTCCGAAGCCTCGCGCCGGTCGGGGATCATCATCCTCGACACCAGCGCCACCATGGCCGCCATCAGCAGAGAGACGGCCGGAAGGTGCCAGCGTGGCTCAATCCCGTATCGCGCCGCCGCACTACCCAGCAGCGATCCGATCATCCCGCCGAAACTGAAAAGGGCGTGAAACGCGACCATGACGCGACGCCCGCTCGCGGCCTCCACCGTTACCGCCTGCGTGTTCATGGCGACGTCCATCGTCCCCGCGGACGCCCCGTACAGGAACAGAAATGCCGCGAGTGAGGAGACTCTCGGCGCTACTCCTGGCAGAGGCATGGCGACGCAGAGGGCGGCAGTTGCGGCCAGCGTTACCGCGGGACTGCCGAACGCGCCCACGAGTTTGGACGTGAGCGGCATGGCGACCATCGCCCCCGCGGCGGCGCTCAGCAGTATGGTGCCCAATACCCCGACCGGGATGTGCAAACGCTCCTGTACTGCGGGAATGCGCGACAGCCAACTCGAAATGAGAATGCCGTGCGCCAAAAAGATGACGGAAACGGCTACGCGCGCCCGGCGCCATTGGATTGGCACGGAATCGGCACCGGTAAAAGATAGTGTTGCTGAATCAGCCATTGAGCCTCCTCGGGATTGCTGAAATGAAGCGCGTGCATTCCGAGGCGGCGCGCTGCGTCGATATTCTCTTCGCGATCGTCCAGAAACAGGGCCTCCCCGGGGGTCACGCCCAGGCCTTCGAGGCAGGAACGGTAAATTTCGGGCGACGGCTTGGTTTGGCGAACGTCGCACGAATAGCAGGAGTGGTCGAATTCCGGCAGCCATTCGCAGAACTCCCGCAAGTGGGTGCGCAGGGTAATCGGCATATTCGAGAGCACCGCGGTCCGTACCCCCGCGGCCCGAAGCGCCGTCGCCCAGGACGGCATTACCGGATCGGGAAAGCTCCAACTATGATTATCGAGTTCGATCAGGCGCGCCCGTTCCTCGTCCGAGAGGGTGCGCGAGAGAGCGCCCGCGATCGTGGCCCAATACGACTCGGGTGTCAGCGAAGCCTGGTCGAAGGCGGCGCGATCCTTCCAATAAAGCTCCTCGAAACGCGCCACCGGCGCCTTCAAAACGGCAGCCATGCTTTCGACGTCCGCCCGGTTTTGCGGCCCGCTCAGTACGTTGCCGTAGTCGAAAATCACTGCTCGGGGTTGAAAAGGCATCCTGAATCACGATAGTATCGGCTCAAACAGGCACAGTCAAGCATGAACGTGCAAAACAGTGCATACCTGATCAAAGAGGAACGCCAGGCCATGATGCTGGCGGCCCTGGAACGCGAGGGCAAACTCCTGGCCTCAGAGTGGAGCGAACGCCTGAATATCTCCGTCGATACCATCCGCCGAGATCTGCGCGAACTTTCCCGACTGAAGAAGTTGCAGCGCGTGCACGGCGGCGCCCTGCCGCGATCCAAATCCGTGCCGGCCTATGCCGAGCGGCAACAGCACGAACCCGCTGCCAAGGCGGCCATCGGGCGGGCTGCGGCCAAACTCGTGCAAAACGGGCAACTGATCTTCATCGACGGCGGAACCACCAATCTGCAACTGGCCTCCTACCTGCCCGAGGCACTCCGCGCCACCGTGGTCACTAACAGCCCCGCGGTGGCAGTCGCCCTGGCGATGCACCCTTCGGTCGAAGTGATCGTGCTCGGCGGCAAATTCAATAAGATGGCACAGGTGACAATAGGCGCCGCCGCCGTGGATGAGATCCGCACCTTCCAGGCGGACCTCTGTTTTCTCGGCGTCTGCAGCGTGCACCCCCAGAAGGGCCTGAGCATCGAGGACTTTGAGGAAGCGCACATCAAGCGCGCCATGATCGCCAATTCCGCCGAAATTGCGGGCCTGGTGATTGCCGAAAATCTCGGCACTGCCCTGCCCTACGTCATTGCGCCGACCTCCGCTCTCACCTACCTGATTACGGACTCGACAGCCGACTCCTCCGCCCTTGCCGCCTACTGCGAACTCGGGGTGACGGTCGTCCAGGCGAAATAGGAGTTTAATCCTCCTATATCTCAATTTGGCTGGTTACGTGCTACATATTTGCCGATCAAATTGAGGAGGGCCCACATGGCCAAAGGGTTTGTGACCATTACCGTGGAACGCTGCAAGGGTTGCGGTTTCTGTGTCGAGTTCTGCCCCACCCACGTTTTGGCGCTTTCATCCGCTTTCAACTCAAAGGGTTATCATGCTCCCCACGTCGTCTCCAGCGATAAATGCAGCGGCTGCGACCTCTGCGGGATGTACTGCCCGGACTTCGCCATCTTCGGAGCGCGCCATGCACGCTGACCCGAAAGGCGTTCTCACGGGCGTTCATTTTCTCGACGGCGACCATGCCTGCTGTGAGGGAACCCTCGCAGCCGGTGCGCGATTTGCCGCAGGGTACCCCATCACCCCCTCCACCGAAGTCGTCGAGCGCTTCGCCTGGAGAATCCCCACCGTCGGCGGGATCTTCATCCAGATGGAGGACGAACTGGCCGCCTCCATCTCCATTCAGGGTGCGGTATGGGGCGGCGCCAAGGCGTTTACGGTGACCTCCGGTCCCGGCTTCTCGCTGATGATGGAGCATATCGGTTATGCCGCCATGACGGAAACGCCGTGCGTCTTCGTCAACGTCCAGCGCGGCGGCCCTTCCACCGGATTGCCCACTCTGCCGGCGCAGGCGGACATGATGCAGGCCAAATGGGGCTCGCACGGCGATTACGGCATTATCGCTCTCTGCCCCAATTCGCCGCAGGAGTGTTTCGATCTCACCATCACGGCCTTCAATCTCGCCGAGGAGTTTCGCGTGCCGGTGATGATGATGCTGGACGAGTGCGTCGGCCACATGACGGAGAAGGTAGTCATCCCCGAGGCAGACCGCATCCAGGTCACGCCGCGCCGGTTCACCAAACTCCGGCCCGATCAGTTCCATTTCTACGAACCGCGCGAAGACCAGGTGCCCGACATGGTGAAAGCCGGCGACGGCTACCGCTTTCACGTCACGGGTCTCACCCACGATGATCGCGGATATCCCAGCATGAACGTGGAAACCCAGGATTCGCAGGTGCGCCGTCTGCAAGATAAATTGAAGCCGTTCTCCAACGGCCGCGCCCTGTGCGAGACCGAAAATCTCGACGACGCCGAAGTGGTGGTGGTCTCGTACGGCATCACTTCGCGTGTAGCTCAACGGGCGTTGCAGTTGGCCCGCGCTCGCGGCGTGCGGGCCGGCAAATTCCGCATCATTTCCGCCTGGCCGTTCCCCGACCGGCACATCGCCGAACTGGCCGGCCGAGTCAAAGCGTTTGTGGTGCCCGAGATTAACCTGGGGCAAATGGTGCACGAAGTGGAACGCGCGGCTGCCGGCAAAGCTCGCGTCATTCCGGTCACTCACGCGGGAGGCAGCGTCCATAACCCGGACGCCATCCTCGCTGCCATCCTGGAGGCTGCCCGATGAACGAAATGCTGCTCGAAGTTTCCGAAACAATGCCCGAGGAAGTCCACAATCCGGTAGAGCCTTTCCTGCGCATGGACCGCATGCCGCACATCTGGTGTCCGGGATGCGGCATCGGCACCACCGTGAACTGTTTCACTCGCGCGCTGCTCGATTCCAAGGCCGACCTCGATAAGGTGGCTGTGGTTTCGGGAATCGGCTGTACCGGACGAGTCGCCGGCTATGCCAATCTCGACTCGTTCCATACCACGCACGGACGCGCCCTGCCCTTTGCCACCGGCCTGAAACTCTCGAATCCCGAGTTGCAGGTGGTGGTCTACTCCGGCGATGGAGACCTGTTCGCCATCGGCGGAAACCATTTCATCCACGCCGCCCGCCGCAATATGGACCTGAAGGTGATCTGCGTCAACAATCTCACCTACGCCATGACCGGCGGACAGACCGCGCCCACCACGCCGGGCCAGGTGATCAGCGCGACGTCGCCCTACGGCGTGTTCGAACCGTCGTTCAACCTGGTGGCGCTCGCCGAGGCTGCCGGCGCGTCGTACGTCGGCCGCTGGACCACGTATCACGTCAAACAACTGGCGCGCTCCATGGAAGAGGTTTTGAAGAAGAAGGGCTTCTGCTTCATCGAAGTCCTCTCGCCCTGCCCGACGCTGTACCAGCGGCGCAACAAGATGGGCGACGGGCTCGACACCATGAAGTTCTATAAACAGGTCAGCAAAGTCCGCAACGGCGCGCCGACGAGCGAATGCGCCCTCTCGAAGGCCGGGGAAATCGTGGTTGGCAAATTTGTCGATCGCGACCGTCCCGATTATCTCGAATTGTTGCGCGCCCAAATGACCGAGTCGCTGGGCGAACAGTACGCCGAACCGGAGGTCTCATGCAGCTGCTAACGGAAATTCGCATCGCCGGCTTCGGCGGTCAGGGCGTGATTCTAGCCGCTGCCGTGATCGGCAAAGCCGCCGCCATTTTCCAGGGCGGCTACGCCACCATGACCCAGAGCTTCGGACCGGAAGCGCGCGGCGGATCGTCGAGTGCCCAGGTGATCCTCTCCACGGAACCGATCCTCTATCCCTATGTCACGCAGCCCGACATCCTGGTGGTAATGAGTCAGGAGGCGTCCACCCGCTTCGTGCCTCAGCTGAAGCCCGGCGGCATCCTCATCACCGAGCAGGAGATGGTACGGGTGGACAAGTATCCGAACGGAGTCCGCGTCTACGGCGTTCCCGCCACCCGGCTCGCTGAGGAACTTGGCCGCAAGGTAGTGCTGAACATCGTGATGGTGGGCTTCTTTGGCGCCGTTACGAATCTGCTCGACCCCGACTCTCTGCGCAAGGCCGTGGCCGACTCGGTGCCCCCGGCCATGCAGAAACTGAATCTGCAGGCATTCGACAAGGGCTTCGAGTACGGCGTGAAGCTGATGGAAAAGCTCGCCGTCGCCGCTGAAATCGAGGAGACCGTCTCGCTCGAATCGGCTTAGTCCCGGTGGGCGGGATGCATCCGGCGGCACGCTTCAGGCGGCTTCCGCCCCCAGTCACTTCCGCTTCCGATATTTGCGGATCGACCGCACGATCTTCGTAGCCAGAGCGCCCAGCAGGATCACCGCCGCTGCCACCGCGCTCCAGGGAATCGGACGGGTCGTCGAGTTCCAGCCATCGCCGTTCCAGACAAAGGCGGTCAAATAGTGAGGGTGCGACAGCGCCAGCCCCGAGTGGACTAGCTGTAGTTTAGCGGCGCGCAGTGCGGCTCCTTTCGATTCGCCCTGCGCCAGATGGTAGTAGAACTGGGTCATAAAGTCTGCCGTGGCCTGGTCGGGATTTCGCCAGAGCAAGGTCACCGTGGCCGCAGCTCCGGCCGCCAGAAACGCGCGGCTGAACGCTTCCACTCCCTCGCCTGGAATCAGTTTCCCACGAGCCGTGTCGCACGCCGAGATTGTCGCCAGTTCGACACCGCTCAACGGCAACCGGCAGACTTCTTTCCTCGAAAAGGCAGTCGAAGGCGTGATCCGCGGAATCGGGCGCCATCGCTACGCGCGAGCTCAACGGCGACAATCAGCAGCAACTCGGAACGCAAACACGCCGTGGTGCGCCGCTAAGACGACTACAAGTACACCGGCAGGTACGACCCCACGGATCACCATGCAACGTGAGTGGACCCGACCTGCCCGGCTCCGGCAGATGGGCACAGTCAACGATATCATTGGCGCGCAGAGCGCCGGCGCCAGCGTCGAGATTCCGTCGAAGAACCCGTGAAGGCATCACTTCGCCTGGCGCTGTTCTTTTTAGAACACCGCCCGGTTGGAGCGGTAGGTTCCGCACACAGGAATCGTGCTATTCTGGACCTTACAAAACAATTCCTGACAGCTAGAGGAGGGTAGGCAGACTCCGGAAACAGGTAGCTTGTCTCTACAGGTTGGCTTTCCCATCCACTCGTTCGCGCAGTTCATCATCCTGTTAGCTTCTTAATCTCAGGCCTTCCTCCCCAACCAAGCCGTATTGCCCGCTCGCTTTGCATCGCGAGGGCGCAGTCGTTTGCCGCGAGACCACCTCCTCGACGAGACCTCCCGTGAAGAACTTCATCTCCTACTTTCTATTGACCTTAGCGCTCACCAGCGCCCCGGAATTTGCCTCGGCACAGGAGAACAGCGGTATCGTCGTCTTTGCCCCAGCCTATGGGACCTTGCAACCACCCAACGCCGGAACGGCGTACGTGGATCCGGTGTTCGGGTCGACGATCAAGCGCATTACCAACGCCCTGGCTACCCACGATGACGATCGCGGCGGGAACTTGAACTGGATCGCGAACGAGTACTCCACTGCCAGCCCATTTAATAGCGACAATTCCCGTTTCCTGCTGGTCCACCAGAGTTATTTCGGCCTCTACGATGCCAACGGCACGTATTTGAGTGATCTGCCGTTCGAAATCTCGGCATCCAGCGAGCCGCGCTGGTCGCGCACCGAGGCCGCGACGCTCTACTACCACACCGGCAATCAACTTAAGTCCTACAACATTTTCACGGGCGCCGCAGTCCTTGTGCATGCCTTCAGAGAATATTCGGTGATCGACGGCGCGGGCGAGATGGACATCTCCCTAGATGGCGATCACCTGGTGTTCGCGGGCGACGGGCGTGAGATCTTTCTGTACCAAATCAGCACCGATCAGAAATCGGCCGTCTTCTCTCTCGAGGGCCGCCACTTCGACAGCATTTACGTCACGCCGGATAACAACGTCAGCGTCACATGGCTCCAGTCGGGCACTTCACGCTATACGGGTATCGAACTGTTCGACTCCAACCTGCAATTCGTCCGGCAGATCGCCCATGCCGGAGGTCACATGCACTACACTCGCGACACTAACGGCGAAGAGGTTCTGGTCTGGACGAATTCGAACGATCCCCATCCGTCTGGCAATTGCCGGAACGGAATCGTCAAAATCCGGCTGGTCGACGCCACCCAGACCTGCCTGCTGCAACTCGACTGGAGCTTGGCCGTCCACATCACGGCGCCTGACGGCAACGGAACTGTGTTGGTGGATACCGAAGCCCCCTCCAACCCCGACCCCGACAGCACAGCCTGGAAGCCTTACACCAACGAAATTCTCCAGATTAAGCTCGACGGATCGCAGGTCAACCGTCTGGCGCACCACCGCAGCCTGGCGTTCAATAGCTATAACTGGGAGCCCAAGCTTTCCGTCAGCCGAGACGGTACGAAACTGCTCTTCGTCAGCGATTTCAATCTCCAGTCTCTGGATGGCGCCCCGAAAGAGTACGGCGACACGTATTATATGGATCTTCCGGAAATCGTCACGCCGGCGATGCAGATCAGGAAAATCGCTGCGCGTTGAACCCTGGCCAGGCATTGGCCCCGTAAGTGCACACTCACGGGCATGGCACGTCCCAAATCAACGCCAATCGCACCGGTGACCGATGCTCGCCGGAACAAAGCTCCGGAGACGGGTCCCGAGTCGGCAGGCCAGTCCGGCGACCTTCAAGGATTGCCCCCGAACCAATTCGAAAACGAGAGTGTCCGGGAACTCGTCGAAGAAGGCCAATACTTCGAAGCTTCCGTTGTGGACGCGGTGGAAAATGCGCCGGAGGATGGGCGTCCGCTGCGGGTTCATCGCCGTCCGGAAGACGATCTCCCGCCGGAATACGCCGACCAACCCAACGATGAGCCTAAAGAATAAGTAGAATCGCGGAGTGGGGGTTTATGCCGCTGCTCCGCGTTCTCACGTCGATCCTGCTATTTTCCGCGCCCGCTTGGGCGCAATCTCAATCCGTTGATCCTCAGCTTTACGCCGGGATGCGGTGGCGCCTGCTCGGGCCCTTTCGGGCCGGCAAGGTCACCGTGGTTTCGGGCATTCCCGGAAACCCCGCAGTCTACTACATGGGGACCGCCGGGAGCGGCGTCTGGAAGACCGTGGACGGAGGACAGGTCTGGTCCTGCGTCAGCGATTCCGTGCGCCTGACGAGCATCGGCGCAGTCGCCGTCGCCCCATCGAGACCCGATACGGTTTACGTCGGAGCGTCCGGATTTGCAGCGAACGCGGGACTCTACCGTTCCGGCGACGGCGGCGAGCATTGGGATTTCGTCGCGCTCCAGGGACACGCGGTGACATCGATCCTTTCCAGCACAGTGGGATCCGAAGCTTGGAATTCACGTGACTTGAAGTCGCGGCCGCACTGACCCTATAGTGAGTCGTATTAATTTAAATCATACCAACATGGTCAAATAAAACGAAAGGCTCAGTCGAAAGACTGGGCCTTTCGTTTTAATCTGATCGGCACGTAAGAGGTTCCAACTTTCACCATA